>OLSL01000516.1_pt1 | contig 41907 bp, 43 predicted proteins | sample 1672511 | NCBI WGS metagenome assembly OLSL01 (sample SAMEA3136694, study PRJEB25190) | human gut metagenome | biome: human gut; feature: human-associated habitat; material: faeces | place: Austria | collected 2013
TTTGCAGATTCGCTCATGCGTCACTGCTTTTCTCGGGTTTTATTAATAATTAGAGTGTCGGAAAAGAGTCACCTCGTTGCCTCACCCTCTCCGCTGATCGAGCCAGCCAACCAGCTTGGCTAAGCGGTGAAGAGTGGGGTGGAGAAGTAGCGCTCGCCGGTATCGGGGAGGATGGTCACGACGGTCTTGCCAGGGCCGAGGTGCGTTGCAAGACGGCGCGCGATAGCAACGTTAGTGCCAGAGGAGATGCCGCACAAAATGCCCTCTTTGCGTGCAAGCTCACGGCTCGTTTCGAGAGCCTCTTCATCGGAGATAAGGCAGATATGGTCGTAGATGCCTTCGTCGAAGATGGCAGGAATGAGCCCGTCGCCGATGCCTTGCTGCAGGTGAGAGCCTATTTTTCCGCCTGAAAGAATAGCAGCATGCTCTGGCTCAGCGACCCAGATCGTAAGATCGGTATAGGCCTCACGTAAAACGCGTCCAACTCCTGAGATGGTCCCACCTGTGCCGAATCCAGCGCAGAATCCATCGATCGGCGTATCGATATCGCGCAAGATCTCTTGCGCCGTACCTGTTTCGTGCGCAACGAGATTATCAGCGTTCTCGAACTGCTGAGGGATGTAGACCTGCGGGTCATTTTCGGCCATTTCGTTAGCGAGCGCGATGCAGCGTGCGATGCATTCGCCGATATCGCCTTCGTCGTGCACCATGATGACTTCCGCGCCGTATTGCCGGACAAGTTCATGGCGTTCGTGTGAGACCGAATCGGGCATGATCAGCACTGCTTTGTAACCCTTTACCGCGCAGACGAGCGCGAGCCCAATGCCTTGGTTGCCACTGGTGGGCTCAACGATGATGGAATCGGGACCGATGATCCCCCGCGCTTCGGCCCCTTCGATCATTTGGAGCGCAGTGCGCGTCTTGATCGAACCGCCCACATTCAACCCTTCATACTTCACCACGATGCGCGCCTGGTCAGGCGTGGTCATATGGTTGAGCTCGATCAGCGGGGTATTGCCGAGCGCGTCTAAGATTGTGCGATAGACCATCATGATTCCTTATGCATGAAGGGGAGATTTTGTTCACTCAATCATAGCCGATTTGGCTCTGTTCGATGCCTCGGAGGATAGCGAGCGCTTCAAATGTGCTGGGATTGGGAAAAAAAGCGCGTGGTCTGTTCGTGTGCGGGGGACACCTTTCCTGATAATGTTGAGCGCATGAGCGGATTTGGCTGCTATGCTGAATTCTTGTTTATCAATCAGTGCGGTAAGGGAATGCGTGATGGAGATTCTTGAACAGATCGATGCCTTCGTTTGGGGGCCTGCGATGATCGTTCTTCTTTTGGGATCGCATATCTTCCTCACGTTCCGCACGCGTTTCATTCAGCGGAAGATTCCGCAAGCCATTAAGATGTCGCTGAAAAAGACCGAAGGTGAAGGAGATATTTCTCCGTTCGGTGCGCTTGCCACGGCGCTCGCGGCAACCATCGGCACCGGTTCGATCGTGGGCGTGGCTACGGCGATCCTAGCAGGTGGTCCTGGCGCGATCTTCTGGATGTGGCTTACGGGCGTGTTCGGCATCGCCACGAAGTATTCTGAGGTGTTCGTCGCGATCAAGTACCGTGTGAAGGACCACAATGGCAACATGCTGGGAGGCGCTATGTACGCCTGGCAGCGTGGGTTCACGAAGAATGGCAAGGTGCCTTGGTATGCGCGCGTGGGTGCGGTCGCATTCGCTTTCTTTGCGGCAATAGCGGCGATCGGCACGGGATCGGCGGTGCAGGCATCGGCGATGACGGGCATCATGACGTCGAGCGGTCTTCAGGTCGAGCCGTGGATCATCGGCATCGTGATCGTTGTGCTGGTCGCGGCGGTCATCTTCGGCGGCGTGAAGATCATCTCTGATGTTTGTGAGCGCCTGGTGCCGGTCATGGCGATCGGCTACGCCCTTGGCTGCGTGATCATCCTGGCGTTGAACTGGGCGTATCTGTGGGATGCGCTCGTGCTCATCTTCGAATGCGCGTTCACGGCGAAGGCTGCCTTCGGCGGCGCAGTGGGCTCGGGCATCATGGTGGCGCTCCAGTTCGGGTGCGCGCGCGGGCTCTTCTCGAACGAGTCGGGTCTTGGTTCAGCACCGATCATCGCGGCGGCGGCGAAGACGAAGAATCCTGCCGAGCAGTCGCTCATCGCGATGACGGGAACGTTCTGGTCGACCGTGGTCATCTGCGCGCTCACCGGTATCGTGCTCGTTTCGACGATGCTCGCGTATCCTGGCATTCAAGATGAGATCCTGAACAACCCGACCATCTTCTCGGGTGCTCAGCTTGCAAGCCTTGCCTTCGCGCAGATCCCTTATCTGGGCACGCCGCTCTTGGTGGTGGGCATGGTCGCGTTCTCGTACTCGACCATTCTGGGGTGGTCCTACTATGGCAGCCGCGCCATCACCTATCTGTTCGGCAAGCATGCGATCTTGCCCTATCAGATCCTCTATGTGGCGGCGGCGTTCTTGGGGGCGATCGGTATCGGCGATATGGTGTGGGTGATATCCGATATCGGCAATGCGCTCATGGCTATTCCGAATATCATCATGGTGCTGTTGCTCTCAGGGCTCATTGCGCGCGAAACGAAATACTACGTCTACGATGGCAACCTCGACGAAGAGGACAAGACGCCGATCCCCATCGTTGAGTCGAAGTAGCTTAGGATCTAGCGAACAATCTTGCTGTTTTTTGTGAAGGTTTAGCCACAAGAAAGAACGACAAATTGACCTCTGGATCAGTGATAGGAATATTCACGCGGTCTTCTCCGATATCGCGGAAATTCGCGAGCAGGGCAACATCAGTGGTGAAGCAGGGGAGCGATGATTGCCGAACGATCTCGGCGAGCGAGAATTCGTCGCTCTGTACCAGGAATTTTGAAGCCGTTAATTTGCTGCGACATATGCCTTCCCAAATCCCCAGCTGCGAACCAAGAAGGAAATTGAATCCGTTGAGCTCTTTCAACGTTACGCTTTCTCGTTGAGCAAGCGGATGCTCATGCTCTATGCATAGATTCAGCTGTTCATCCATAAGGTGTCGAACGGAAAGGGAGCTATCTTCTGGTTGATAGGGAAGTACGATTGCATCGCATGTTCCCTCAAACAAGGCCCGTTGCGTTTCTTGAAGATCTGCAATGCGCGTTTCAATGGAGATGCCCGGATATAAACGAGAGACTGCAGGGATAAGCTCCCAAAGAGGAGCCGGCGCACAGGAGGTGATGCTGATCGTGCGCAAACTCCGGTCGAAAGTTTGCACCTGTGCGATCGCGGCGTTTGCTTCGTGCAAGACGTGCTTGGCCTGCTCGACAGCGAGCTTGCCTACTTCGTTTAACGTAGCTTTGTTCTTATCGCGATCGAAGAGAGGCGCTCCGAATGCTTCTTCAACATGGCGCATGGCACGCGTGATAGTCGGCGTGGAGACGTAGAAACGCTTTGCGGCTTTCGCGAATGATCCGAGTTCTTCTACAGCAATAAGCTGTTCGAGTTCGCGAAGATCCAACATGGATAATCCTTACTTAATTTGAAACAAATGTTACATTAATTGTAGGGTATAACGCTGTTTAACGAGCATAAACTTTTGGGTGAAGTGGAAATAGCATTACATTATCTGAAAGGATTTCTCATGCAATATATAACCCTCAATAACGATGTGAAGATGCCGATGCTTGGTTTGGGGACATTCATGCTCGAACCAGATGATGCTCAGGCGGCGGTTGAATATGCGCTTTCAGATGGCTATGAGCTCATTGATACCGCGAATGCCTATGTGAATGAAAAGGCTGTCGGACGCGGTATGAAAGCATCCGGCAAAGCGCGCGAAGAGATCTTCCTGGAGACAAAGCTGTGGCCATGCTTCTACGAAAGCGATACGGCGATCGATGAAACCTTGGCTCGTCTCGATACCGACTATATCGATCTCATGATCTTGCATCAGCCAGCGGGCAACTTCATTGCGGGATACAAAAAGCTCGAAGATGCCTACAAAGCCGGCAAGTTGCGAGCGATCGGTGTGTCGAACTTCAACGAGGAAGAAGTTTCCGAAATCATCGAAAAGTGCGAGATCATGCCCACTATCGTTCAGATGGAATGCCATCCGTATTATCCGAAACACGAAATGAAGTCGTTCTTAGCGAAGCACGACATTGCTACGCAATCCTGGTATCCGTTGGGCGGCCGTGGGAACAAGGTCATTCTTGAAGAGCCAGTGGTTGTCGAACTTGCTGCCAAATATGGAAAATCTCCTGCGCAGGTCATTTTGCGTTGGCAGATCCAGGAAGGAAATATCGTGATCCCGGGTTCCAAGACCCCTGCTCATATCGCACAGAATATCGACGTGTTCGATTTCGAGCTCGCTGATTCAGAGATGGCGAAGATCGACGCGCTCGATAAGGGTGAACCATTCTATGTGCGCACCGATGAAGCACTTGCAGGATATGCTTCTTGGTACCCCGACGTATATGGACAAAAGTAAAAGGGAAACAGACATCGTATCCGATGAGACCCGCTCTTGACCTAGCTGGTTTTCCTAACGCTTATAGCCTGTGAAGTGCACAACATTGAGCAGTTTGTCGTTCTGATCGCGAATCTCTGCTTCATAGCGATTGAAATGCTTTGTTGAAGAAACATCACGGCAGGTGGCGGTAACCACATCACCTAATTCTGCTGACGCGATGAAGCTTGACGAGGCATCAATAGTTACATTTCCCGAGTCAAGATAGCGGGTTGCACCACCAAACGCAAAGTCGGCAAGTGTGAAATAGATGCCACCGTGAGGTATGCCAAGTCCATTAAGGCAGCTTTCATCAATGACCATTTGTGCTTTTGCGTACCCGTCGCCAATCTCGATCATTTCCATGCCACATTTTTTTGAGAAATTGTCAGCAGCATAGTGTTTATTGGTTTTTTCGAGCATGGAAGTCCTCCTTTGGCTCTCTGGTGCTCTCTGTGATAATGCGGAAAAGGGTCAAGTGACTAGCTTTCTTGTATTCATTTTTGCATGGGCTAGGTGCTCGTTATTATGCATTTCAATGATTTGTTTATGCCCTAAGGTAATATAGGATGAATAAGTATCGACACATAAAGGGGCAATGATGAATATCGAACAATTGCGCTATTTTGAGGCAGTTGCTCGCTTAGGTACGATCAGCGCAGCAGCATCTGAATTGTCGGTTACGCAGCCAGCATTAAGCAGGTCGATTGCTCGTTTGGAGAAAGAACTGGGTCTTGAGCTGTTCGATCGAAAGGGTAAGAGGGTTCTGATCAATGCCGCAGGAGAGGAACTTCTTCCGCACGCATGCGCTATCCTTCATGAAGAACGGATTATTCGGGATTCGATGCAAGAATTGGCTGATAGAAGACGCACCATTACGATCGGGTCTATAGCGCCAGCTCCACTTTGGTATTTGACAGATATGATCATCGAGCAGTTTCCTGATCAGCTGCTTTCTTCCAAAACCATCACCCTAGAAGAAAGCAGCTCCGTGTTAATGAATGGCGAATTTGATCTGATCATTTCTGATAGAGCATTTGATTATCCCTCTGTTCGATGTGCTCACCTAATGGATGAACAGATATTCGTATCTGTGCCTAATCAGAGCAAACTTGCGACAAAAGATAAGCTTTCAGCTGGAGACCTTAAGGGAGAGACTTTCGTCATGTATGGAGGAGTTGGTTTTTGGGCCGATGTTGTCCAAAGCGCACTCCCTCATTCGGAGTTCATCATCCAAGAAGAATACAACGTATTTAGAAGCTTGGCGCAGTCGTCGCAGGCATTTTGTTTCTTGTCGGATTCGGTCTATAGCCTTTGGGAAATCCCCGGACGAACCATCGTCCCCCTTGATATAGAGGGGGTGTTCACTCGTTTCTATCTCATCGTTCGCGATGATGCGCCTCAAGTTGCGCATGATATCTTCGATCATGTCAAGCTTCGAGCTTGTCGAAGAAATCTTGAGCGCTCGTCTCATAAGCGCTGATCACGTTGAGCTTCATGATGCTCCTCTCCCTTAAAGCCATTTCTTGTGGTGGAACCAGATGAGCAAGAGCGTCGTGGAAGCGAGCGCGATCGCCCGAAGAAGAGGGGTTATCTGGGCTTCGTATCGCACTATTTCAGGATGCGGGTGTATTTCAGTACGAGGAATACGATCACGCAGAGGATGACCGCCATCAGAACGGGGTACCACCACAGTTCAGCGAGGGGTAGGCCTGCTACATTCATGCCATAGAAGCTGAAGATGATCGTGGGCATCGCGAGGATGATGGTGATGCCGGTCAAGATACGCATGGTGGTATTCAGATTGTTGTTGAGCACGTTCGAGAAGGCATCGGTGATCCCTTCAAGGATGTCGGTATAGATGTTGCACATCTCGCTTGCTTGCGCGATCTCGATCTTCACGTTATCGAGCAACTCATCTTCATTAGAGGTAATGTGAACCGTTTCTTTGAATTCAACATGCGAAACCGTTGCGCGCAATCCTTGGAGTGAGGTGGTGAAGTAGATCAGCGATTTCTCGAAATCGAGCATGACCAGCAGATCGGAATCGTTGATGCGCTTGCGCAGGAGCTTTTCATACTCGTGGATCTGGCGATTGATCACCCGCAGGCTATGAAGATAGACCTCGCAGATGAAAAGGAGCGTCTTTAGGAGGAACTGCTGGGGGTGCGCTGTGTCGATCGTGCTGCCCTTCTTCTTCGCGAATTCATCGAGGTACTCGTTGTGATGAAGGCTGAGCGTGAGCAAGTACTTCTCCTTGGGGATGAAGATGAACGAAATCGGTAGCGTATCGTACTGGGTGATCTTCTTGCCGTGCTGGCAGTCTTCGGAAACGACATACGGGCAGTCGACGATAACGAGCACCTGATCATTATCAGGGTCGACATCTGCATGGGCCGATTCCTCTTCGTCGAAGGCTTTGCTCAGGAAGTTGGGAGAGATGTCCAGGCTCTGGCTGAGCCAGCCGAGCTCCTTTTCGGTGGGCTCGTAGACGTTGATCCAGCAGCCTGGTTCGGGTTTATCGATGGTTTCGAGCGCGCCATGGTTCGATCGGTAATAGGTGATCATGACAGCTCCTTGTCTTACGCCCAAGTTCGGTTGACCTGCTCATCGCGCAGGGCATTCTTGCAGTTGGTTCTCATGGTAGGGAAGTCTTCTGTGTTGTTGCAAGAGAACGTGAAATCTATACCGAAATGTTGAGTCCGCCCTTGATGGCGGCATTCAGCGTTTCATTGAAGCTTCTTCTTGCGTGCGGGCCAATCGGGCATGACGCGATCCATGAGCGCATGGAAGCCTGGCCCGTGGTTCGGCTCAAGGAAATGACAGAGTTCGTGAACCACCACGTATTCCAGGCATTCGGGTGGATAGAGCGCAAGGCGGATGTTGAAGCAGATGCGCCCTGTTTCAGGTTGGCAGCTGCCCCAGCGGCTCTTCATATTGCGATAGGCGATCGTTTTCGGATGAACATCCAGAATAGCCGCCCACTGTTCGACCAGGGGAGGAACGCAAGCTTTCACGACCGCGCGCCACGCTTCGACCTCTTCTTTGCTCGCCGTTTCAGCACGTGCCGAAGGGGAGGCGGCGATGCGCGCTTGCTGCTGGCGGATCCAGCCTGCGCGTGCAGCAACAAAGGTACGGAGCTCGGCTTCGGGAACATGATACGGAGCCGAGAGGCACACGTCTCCGCTCGGAGATTTCACTCGTAGGCGCACTGACTTCATGCGCTTTCGCGTGAGCTTCACCGGGATGCCTTCGATGTAGAGAACCTTTTCAGTCAAGTGAAGATGGCTGTTTGTTCGTTAAGCCTGGGGCGTGTCCTTGTGCGAGATGAGCAGCAGGATACCCGATATCAGATCGACGAAGATGAGCGTGCACACGCCGAACGCAACGGTGTTAGCGCGCGTACCCTTGTAGATGCCCCAGCTGATGACCGTCATCGGGATCATCCAAGCGAGCGGGATGATGAGCCACGCCCACCCCACGCAGGAGATGATGTTCAGGATGAAAGCGATCAGGCGCAGCACGCGGTCTTGGCTGGTCATGGGGTAGATCTGCTCAGAATCGAACACCTGATAGGAGGTGTCTGAGGTGACCGGTGCGGCAGGGGTAGGCTGTGCGGTATAGGCTGCAGCTTGTGCAACCTGTGGGTCTTCCGCAGGAGCTGCGGTGGGGATGGGGGTATAGTTATCGGTCCACTGGGTGCCGTCCCAGTAACGGAGGCGCGAGGTGTCGCCTTCAGGGTCTGGATACCAACCTGCAACTGCTGACATGATATATCGATCCTTTTCTTTCGAGGGAGTTCAAGGGCGCTCTACGAGCCCCTTTCGTATCTTACCTACTAGCATAGCGTATCCCTTGGCATAAAATGGCAGGGGTGACAAAAAGGTCATAGGGGCGTAACGATTCTTTCACTTCGCCCGGCAACGAGACAGGAATCTTTGCGTGGATGAACAAGCATACGAGAAGATCTCGCGTACGTTTCGCGAGAACAGCAACGCGCTGTTATGGCTGCGCTTGGTAAATCGTGCGCTCACGCTTGCTGGGTATATCGCGTATCCGCTCCTGCTGGTGCTCGTTGCTCTTGCGGGGGATTGGGTAGCGTTCGTGCGCTTTGTTGTGGTGCCAGCTATCGGCTTTACAGCGCTGAGCGTATTCCGTCGCTACTACGATGCTCCGCGTCCCTACGAGGTGCTCGCGATCGATCCGCTCATCGAAAAGGACACGATGGGGCATTCGTTCCCTAGCCGGCATACGTTCTCACTCATGATGATCGCCTGCTCGTGGTGTGTCTGGAACGTGTGGGTGGGCGTTGTGCTCGTGGTATGCAGCTGCGCATTCGGTGCGATACGCGTGATCGGCGGCGTTCATTTTCCGCGCGATGTGATCGCCGGTGCGCTCTTCGCGCTCCTTTGTGCCTTCGTGGGGTATGTTCTTATCCCTTGGTAAAAAAGTTCGAAGGTTTCAAAAATACCCCCTTTTGAGCGGGGGAGAACTTTTATATAATAGTTCGATGCGCTATAAAGCACACAGTTAGACTCAACGGTAACGAGAGGATCAAGTGTGGCTAAAACCTCTTCAAAAGCTAGTAAGAAAACTACTTTGGAAACAGAAGAAGTAGAATCTTCGAAGAAAGAGACTAAAAAAGCCAAAGCGCCTGCCAAGAAAGCAACAACGAAAAAGGCTGCCACTAAAAAGACGACGAGCAGCAAGAAGAAACAAGAGAAAGTTGCTAAAGAGCAGGTCGAAAGCAAGACAACTGAAGAAACCAAAAAGGCAGCTGCGCAAGTAGCGGCCGAAGAAATCCTCGAAGAGGAGCTCGAAGAAGACTTGTTAGAAGACGATTCTATCGAGCCTGATCTTTCTAAACCAGACAAGACAACTGAAGATGATTCCGTCGAAGCGGATGCGAGCCTTTCCGATGACGAACTTCTTGAGGGCATTCCTCAAGAAGAGCTGAAGGCTGCCGCCGAGATCACGGTTCCTCGTGTCTCATCTAAGACCAAGACGGCGCGCACGCGCAAATACAATTCCGACAATTCCGTCGCCATGCTCACGGGCGATCCGGTGCGCATGTATCTCAAAGAGATCGGCAAGGTCTCGCTGCTCACGGCGGCCGAAGAGGTCGACCTCGCCATGAAGATCGAGGCAGGTGTCGAGGCTATGGCACAGCTCGATGCGTCGGAAGAAGAGGGCGGTGTGCCGCTCGAGCGTCGCGAACGCAGGCGCCTTTCCCGTATCGAGCAGGTAGGTCTGGATGCAAAGCAGCAGCTCATCGAAGCGAACTTGCGTTTGGTGGTCTCCATCGCGAAGCGTTACGTGGGTCGTGGCATGCTGTTCTTGGACCTTATCCAGGAAGGCAATCTCGGTCTGATCCGCGCGGTCGAGAAGTTCGACTATACGAAGGGCTTCAAGTTCTCCACGTATGCCACCTGGTGGATCCGTCAGGCTATCACTCGCGCTATCGCAGACCAGGCACGCACCATCCGCATTCCCGTTCATATGGTCGAGACGATCAACAAGCTCGTGCGCATTCAGCGTCAGCTCCTGCAATCGCTCGGTCGCGAACCAACCCCCGAAGAGATCGCTGAAGAGATGGGCCTCACGCCTGAGCGCGTTCGTGAGATCCAGAAGATCTCGCAGGAACCGGTCAGCCTTGAAACGCCTATCGGCGAAGAGGAAGACTCGCAGTTGGGCGATTTCATCGAAGACGATGCCGCGGTTGTTCCGCCCGATGCAGCCAGCTTCTCCATGCTCCAAGAGCAGCTCGCGAAAACGCTTGAGGGCTTGGCAGAGCGTGAGCGTAAGGTCATCACGCTGCGTTTCGGCCTTGAAGACGGTCATCCGCGCACGCTCGAAGAAGTGGGTCGTGAATTCGGCGTCACGCGTGAGCGCATTCGTCAGATCGAGAGCAAGACGCTCGCCAAACTGCGCCATCCTTCTCGCTCCCAGAAGCTCAAGGATTATCTGGAAGATTAATGGACGCCTCACTCGAGTTTTATGCGGTTTGCCCGGCTGGTTTCGAGCGGATCGTTTCTGAAGAACTGAAGAGCCAAGGTATCAAGCGCATTCGCCCCCTTAAAGGGGGCGTTGCCTTTTTCGGCACCATCGAAGATGCGCTCAAGGCCTGCTTGTGGCTTCGCAGCGCTTCGCGCGTGCTGCTCGTGCTCGCACGCATCGGTTGTGCGAGTGCTGATGAACTCTACGAACAGACCCGCGCGATTCCCTGGCAGGAGCATATCGGTCCAGATGCTACGATCGCGGTCTTTGCGCACGGGACGAATCGGGAGCTGCGCAACACCCAGTTTTCCGCCATGCGCGTGAAGGATGCGATCTGCGACGAACTGCGTGCGCAAACCGGCACGCGCCCCGAGGTCTCTAAGCACCGCCCGGATGTGCAGATCAACGTGTCGATCCATGCGAAGAAGGCTACGGTCGCGATCGATCTTGCAGGCGAGCCGCTCCACAAGCGTGGGTATCGCCAGGAGGGGGAGAACGTCCAAGCGCCGCTCAAGGAAGCCCTGGCGGCAGGGGTGCTGCTGATGAGCCCGTGGGCCCGAGTGGTCGAGGGCTTGAAGGCGGGCACGCTCGAGCCGCAGGATTGCGTTCTTATCGATCCGTTCTGTGGTGGTGGTACGCTTCTGATCGAAGGCGCCATGATGGCAGCCGATATGGCACCGGGTATCCTGCGCGATTATTGGGGTTTTTCGGGTTGGCGGCAGTTCGATCCTGAAGTGTTCGCGAGCCTGCTCGCTGAAGCGGATGCGCGTCTTGAAGCAGGCCTTGCTCGTATGCCACGCATCGTGGGAAGCGATATCGATCCGCGTGCTATCGAGATCGCTCGTGCTCAAGCAGGGCGGGTAGGCTTGGCGGGCTTCATCGATCTTGCGGTTGCGAATTGCGCGGATATAGAAGCGACGCTTGAGGGCTTCGGAGTGGCACGGGCCCCGCAAGGTTGCGTGGTGGGAAACCCTCCCTATGGCGTGCGCTTGATGGCACGTGACCTGGATGTCTTCTACAGTGCGCTCCAAAAAGGCCTCGATGCGCTTCCCGATGCTTGGACGCTCACGGTCATCACGCCCGATATCCATTTCGATGATTATATTGGTGCCACACCCTTCACGGAAAGCGCCGTGTACAACGGTGCGCTCGAGACCACCGTGCGCACCTATCAGCTTGGTCAAGCAGAGTACAAGACGCTTTCGCTCGTTTCGCTTTCGGGTAGGGATGTGGTGGTGCCCGTGCTTTCCGATCATCCCGACCAATTCGCGGCACGCCTGCGCAAGAATGCGAAAGCGCGCAGGAAGTGGGCAGAGCAGAATCAGGTGTTCGCGTTCCGCCTCTACGATGCCGATCTTCCTGATTATGCGGTCGCGATCGATCTGTTCCTCGCAAGCGAGGAGGTACGCGCCACACACATAGAGTGCACCTTTGATGTGCCCTACCTGCTCATCTCGGAGTATCAAGCACCGAAATCGATCGATCCGCATAAGGCATATCGACGCTTCGAAGATACGGTGCGTATTGCTGCAGCCGTGCTCGAGATACCACGCGATCAGGTGTTCACGCGCGTGCGCAAGCAAGCGAAGGGTGGCGGACAATATGCGCGCGGCCGTACGCTTCCCAAGCCAGTGCTCACGCAGGAATCGGGGCTTACCTTCGAGCTCGATCTGGCAAGCTATCTCGATGTGGGATTGTTCCTCGACCATCGCATAACGCGCCGTTTCATCGCCACGCAGGCGAAGGACAAGGATGTGCTCAACCTCTTCGCGTACACGGGAAGTGCGAGCGTGTATGCCGCAGCTGGGGGAGCGAAGAGCGTGACCACGGTAGACCTTTCTCAGACGTATCTCGATTGGGCGAAGCGCAATATGGCGCGCAACGGTTTCACGGGGTCTGCGTATCGTTTCATCAAAGAAGACGTGCGCGCGTGGGTACGTGCGGAGAAGGACCCGCGCCAGGCGAAGGGTGGCCGCATCCGTCGTTACGATCTTATCTTCGTCGATCCGCCCACCTTCTCGAACTCCAAAGCGATGGGCAAGCTCACGTGGGATATTCAGCGCGATCACTTCTATCTCTTGCGTGATGTGTCGAAACTCTTGCGCCCAGGGGGCATCATCATCTTTTCGGGGAATCTGCGCTCATTCAAGCTCGATGAAGCCGCGCTTGTCGAACAGGGGTTCACGGTGCGCGACATCACCGCGAAGACCATCCCTGAAGATTTTGCGCGCAACCCTAAGATCCATTTCTGCTATGTCCTGCAGAAGACAGATGGGCTTGCGTACAAGAGTGCTTAACGTCGGGTCGCGTGTTAGGGGTCGGGTAATTCGACACATCTCAGATGTGTCGAATTACCCGACCCCTAACACTCCTAACACCCGATGAGTGATACCATGTTCCTACACGTTTTTCTGCGTTTGAACTGAATGAGGGGGATCTTTATGGTTGAACAGATCTGTGAAAAATGCGGTGCACGTTATTCGCTCTATGCACCGGCTTGTCCGAAGTGCGGCGCGCCTTCTACGCAGCCCGCTAAGAAGCCCGGTTGTCCTCAGGCGCCCGCTCCTGCGCTGAAGCCCGCGAAGGCACCTGCCGCTGCGCCAAAGGAGGCTGCGGATAAGCAGCTCGCAACAGCTCAGGGCGAAAGGAGCGCCACTCAGGTACCTTCAACCATCACGGTAGAGAACGTTTCTGCTTGTCCGTGCCGCAAGCTTGTGGCCAATCCACTCGCGCTCATCGGTATCGCAGCGGCGGTATTCGGTATCTTCAAGCTTCTGAAGAAGTAGTTAGACTATCAAATAGTTTGACAATCTAATTAAAATTCCATAGAGTGAAAGACGGCGAGAGCATGCGCTCCTGCCGTCTTTTTGTTTTGCGAGGGGTCAATAGCTCTCGTGAAGCAAAGAGTATTGATCAAAATTAGACGTTCGTTCAACAGTAAGGATGAGTATGAGCTTTGCGATCGTGGTCGATTCAGTAGCAGACCTGAGCGAGGAAGAGTGCGCACGCTTCGGCATCACTTCGGTGCCACTGAGCGTCGAGGTAGGTGGAGAAACGTTCAAGGATCAAGCCGAGATCTCCTCCGAAGAGTTCTATGACAAGATGATCGCTTCTGATACGTTGCCGAAATCCTCACAGCCTTCACCTTCCGAATTCATAGATATCTACAACGCGCTCGCTTCCGAGGGCGCAGATGAGATCATCGCGATTCATATCGCTGCCGTGCTTTCGGGAACGAGCGAATCATCCAATTTAGCTGCAAACCAGGTCGAGGTGCCGGTCGAGGTCATCGACTCGTTCAATGCCTGTTCGGGTCAAGGTCTGCTTGCCATGCTCGCGTGCGAGATGCGCGATGCGGGAGCAAGCGCACAGGAGTGCGCACAAGCGATCAAAGATGCGCGCGCCCATACCCGCTTCTTCATCGCGTGCGGCACGCTCGACAACTTGCTCGCGGGTGGTCGCCTTTCTGCCGAAGAGGTCGACGCGGCAACGTTGCTCGACATCAAACCGATGATGTCGTTCGATGAGCGTGGCGTGCTCAAGGCGTTCGATAAGGCAAAGGGCATGAACGGCGTTATCAAGAAGTATGTCGAAAAGCTCAAAGCGATCACCGAAGAAGAAGGCATCCAACGCGTGAGGTTCTGCCACACCCGTAACGAAAAGGGTGTTGAGAAGCTCAAGCGTGCTCTTGAACAAGCGGGGATCGATTATATCGATTGCGGCACCTGTTCGTGTGGTGCGACCGTTTCGACGCATCTTGGCATGGGGGCGCTCGGCATGGGCGTGATCCCTGATTCACTCTTCCCTCATAAGGAATGATCATTATGGAAAACGCACTCACCAAAGAAGAGCTGAAAACGCTCGACGAGCTTCTCTCGAGCACGTTCAATTCGATCTTGCGCATCGAGGAGCGTTCGCTCAACAATCGCCTTACCGAAGGGCTTTCGATCGCAGAATTGCATACGATCTGCGCGGTCGGCCTTCATGAGGCCAATCCTATGAAGGTCATCGCGAACCGTTTGGGCATCACGCTTGCAACGCTCACGGTCATGATCAACAAGCTTGAGAAGCGCAGCTATGTGAAACGCGAGCGGAGCGAAAAAGACCGCCGGCAAGTGCTCGTTGCGCTTACCGCGAAGGGGCGTAAGGCCATGCGCGCTCACGATGCTTTTCACAAGAAGATGGTGGAAAGCGCTCTTGCCGATCTTACCCCGGAAGAAGAAGGGGTGTTCGTAAAAGCAGTTGGAAAGGTGAAAGCCTTTTTCGATAACGAAGCTGAAAAGGAAGAACAGAAAGGATAGTTCCATGGCAACTCTCGACACGATCCAAAAAGTACTCAACGAAAATCTCGACATCGAACCGGAAACGGTCACCGTCGATGCGACGCTCGAAGGTCTCGGTATCGATTCGCTCGACATGGCTGAGCTCATCTGCAGCCTTGAAGAAGAGCTCGACATCGATTTCGGCGAACCAGAAGGCATTGAGACCATCGGTCAGCTGGTCACCTACATCGAAGAACTCTAGGCGTACGGAACAGACCCCATGAAGACACGTGTAACCGAGCTGCTCGGTATCGAGCAGCCGATCATTCAAGGAGCTATGGCGTGGATCGCAGATGCGCGCCTGGCAGCAGCCGTGAGCAATGCGGGTGGCCTCGGTATCATCGCCTGTGGCTCTGCGCCGCTTTCCTGGGTGCGCGAGCAGGTCGAACTTGCGCGTACGCTTACCGATAAGCCCTTCGGCGTGAACATCATGCTCATGAATCCTGAGGCGCCGCAGCTTGCGGAGCTTCTCGCCGAACTGCATGTTCCCGTTATCACGACAGGTGCAGGCAACCCTGGCAACTATATCGATCGTTGGAAGGAAGCCGGTGCGAAAGTGGTGCCAGTCGTGGCTTCTTCAGCGCTCGCGAAGCGTATGGAGCGCTGCGGAGCTGATGCGGTCATCGCAGAAGGTTGCGAAGCGGGTGGTCATATCGGCGAACTTACCACGATGGCGCTTACGCCTGCCGTATGCGATGCGGTTTCGATCCCGGTCATTGCAGCCGGCGGTGTGGCAGATGGACGCGGCTTGGTAGCGGCGTTCGCACTCGGTGCTGAAGCGGTGCAGATCGGCACGCGCTTCCTCACTGCGCATGAATGTGGCATCCATGAGGCCTACAAGCAGAAGGTCCTGGCTGCGAAGGATTCCGACACGATCGTAACCGGGCGTGACAATGGCCATCCGGTGCGTCAGCTCAAGAACAAGTTCTCGCGGGGCATCCGCAAGATGGAAGCCGATACGCAGGTCTCGGCCGATGAGGTGGAGGCCGCGCTCGCGGGATCGCTGCACCGAGCGGTCGAAGGCGATGTCGATAACGGCTCGCTCATGTCGGGCCAGGTCGCATGCTTGATCGGCGATGAGAAATCCGCACAAGAGATCGTGGATGACCTCATGCGCGAGGCGCTTGCTTGGTCGAAAAGCGATCTCCAGGCGATGGCGGATGCTAACGCTGGGCGTGCTTGGAACAACTAGAGAAGAAGGCTCTATGACGGTTTGGATGTGTTCAGGTCAGGGCGCTCAAAGCGAAGGTATGGGCGCCGACCTTCTGGATATCCTCGAGGTGCGCGAAGTGTTCGAGCGTGCTTCCGAGGTGCTCGAGATCGATCTTGTGCACCTTGCAAAAGAAGGCAGCGCTGAAGAGGTGAACGATACGTTCAACGCACAGGCGCTCACTATGGTGCTCACGGTGGCGATCGGCAAAGCGCTCATGGCGCAAGGCAAGAAGCCCGATGCGCTCATTGGCTTCTCGCTCGGCGAGATCAGTGCGCTTGCGCTCGCGGGCATCCTTTCGCTCGATGATGCGTTCAAGCTGCTCAAAGTCCGCGCGAGCGCGATGGCTGAGGCTTGTCAGCAGCGTGAAGGTGCGATGTTGGCACTGCTCGCTGCAAGCCATGAAGATGCTGAAGTGGTGTGCGAGGCCTGCGCTGGCGAAGACATCTTGTTGCCGGCGAACTTCAACTGCCCTGGTCAGGTGGTGCTCTCGGGCGACGCAGCAGCGATCGATCGAGCTGAGGCACACTGGAAGGGCATGAAGAAGAAGTGCGCGCGCCTGAAAACAGCAGGTGGCTTCCATAGTCCGCTCATGACCTCGGCTTCGGAGGTGCTTGCGAACTATTTTGCGGGCAGCGATGCACCGGTGTTCAACGAAGCGGAGATCACGCTCATCTGCAATACCGATGCTGCACCGTTTGTGGTGAGCGAGGCCGCCGAGCGCCTTTCTGCGCAGGTCATCTCTCCGGTGCTCTTCGAACAAGGCGTGAACTATCTCATCGACAAGGGCGAGAACGAATTCGTCGAGATCGGCTATGGCGGGGTGCTCTTCACGATGATGAAGCGCATCTCGAAAGAGGTCGATCGTGTGCGCGTGGGAACGCGCGAGCAATTCGATGAATACGTGAGCACGCTCTAGGTCTGGAGAAAAGAGAAACGAGCATGAACGATAGATCAAAAGATACTGAAGAAGTTGCTGTTGCGCCACTTCGCCGCGTTGCGATCGTGACCGGCGCAAGCCGCGGCATCGGCGCCGCGATCGCGCAGCGTCTTGCGCTCGAAGGGTATTCGGTGGTGCTCAACTATGCTTCGGACGGAAGCACGGAAGCGGCGTGCGCGCTTTGCGCGGAGCTTTCCGATTTCGCCGACACGGAAGCCCAAGAGAGTCTTGCGCTCGAGGTCGAACAGGCGGCTGAACCGCAGCGTTTCATCGCTGTTCAGGCCGATGTATCGCGCTTCGATGAAGCGAAGCGGCTCATCAACGAAGTGAAGCAGCAGTTCGGACGCATCGATGTGCTCGTGAACAACGCGGGCATCACGCGCGATGGGTTGTTGGCGCGCATGAAAGAAGAAGCGTTCGATCGCGTGATCGAGGTGAACCTGAAAGGTGCGTTCAACTGCTTGCGCCATGCAGCTCCGCTCATGATGAAGCAGCGCTATGGGCGCATCGTCTCGGTCTCGAGCGTGGTGGGGGTCGCCGGTAACGCAGGTCAGGTGAACTATGCCGCCTCGAAAGCGGGCATCATCGGCATGACGAAAGCGGCAGCGAAGGAGCTTGCACCGCGCGGCATCACGGTGAATGCGGTGGCACCCGGCTTCATCGATACCGCTATGACCGATGCGCTTCCCGATAGCGCTAAAGAAGCGATCCTTTCGCGCATCGCAAGCGGAGCTTTCGGCGCGCCCGAAGATGTTGCCAACGCGGTTGCGTTCTTTGCGCAGCCTGAAAGCGAATACATAACTGGCCAGGTGCTTTGCATCGATGGCGGCATGTCGCTCTAGGGCGATCCACGCGCAACAGAGATAACCAGGAGATTTGATATGAACCAAGAAACCATCGTGAATGAACAAGGCTTGAAGATGGAACCGGTCCATCGCGTCGTTATCACGGGCATGGGCGCTCTTTCGCCTGCGGGCAGGGGAGTCGAGGTCATGTGGGATACCCTCATGCAGGGCAGATCATGCATTCGCGCGCTCGAGCCCGAAGAGCAGGAGCGCTTCGGCATGACCGCGGTCGCGCGCATCCCTGGTTACGACCCGCTCGAGATGGGATTCACCAAGAAGGAATCGCGCCGTTTCGCGAAGTTCGTGCAGTATGGCATCATCGCCGCCGACGAAGCGATGGCTCAAGCCAACTTCGACCTCGAAGCGGAGGATCTTAGTCGCTTCGCCTGCGTGTTCGGTACGGGCATTGGTGGCATGGAGATCTTCGAACGTGAATCGGTCGTGCTGAACACCAAAGGCGCAAAACGTGTGAGTCCACTCTTCATCCCGACCATGATCCCGAACATGATCGCGGGAAACCTCTCCATTCGCTATGGGCTCAAGGGTGATTGCTTCACCATCGTAACGGCTTGCGCAACAGGAAGCCATTGCATTGGCGAAGCGTATCGTCTCATCCGCCACGGCTATGCAGATGCGGCGCTCGCGGGTGGTTCCGAAGAGGGCGTGACCCCGGTTTCGCTTTCGGGCTTCGGCAATTTGGGCGCTATCACGAAGGAAGCCGACATCACGTGTGCTTCGCGGCCATTCGACGTAAATCGTTCGGGCTTCGTGGCGGGCGAGGGTGCTGGTGCGCTCGTGCTCGAGTCGCTCGAACATGCGAAAGCTCGCGGGGCGCAGATCATCGCTGAGATCACCGGCTTCGGCTCAACGGGCGATGCCTATCACATGACCGCGCCCGAACCGAGCGGCGAAGGGGCGGTGCGAGCGATGCTCCAAGCGCTCTCGGAGGGCGGCTTTACGCCTGATGATCTGGGTCATCTCAATGCACATGGCACGTCAACGCCGGCGAACGACAAGATGGAATCTGCCGCGCTTCATGGACTTGCAGGCGATCGCGCATGCGAGATTCCGGTCACTTCCGTGAAGGGCGCGATGGGTCATACGCTTGGTGCAGCTGGCGCGCTCGAGGCGATCGTCACCGCGCTTTCGGTCGTGAATTCAGTGGTGCCGCCCACGGTCGGTTTTGCCGAGGCGGATCCCGAATGCGCTGTGCGCGTATCGGCTGAGCCTGTGCGCGACTATCCGCAGAAGGTGGCGCTTTCCAATTCGCTCGGCTTCGGCGGACACAATGCTTCAGTTGCGATCTCGCCTTATGTCGAATAAGGAGGAGGCCATGAAAGTAACCCCAACTTTTCCGTGCGGCAAAGAGGGCATCGAGGCGCTTCTGCCGCACCGCGATCCGTTTTTGTGGGTCTCGCGCATCCTCGAATGCGAGCCTGGTGTCTCAGTCGTAGCAGAGCTCGATGTCGATCCTGATCTGCCGCTCTTCCAAGGGCATTTCCCCGGTTACCCTGTTCTTCCCGGCGTCATCATCATGGAGGCGCTCGCGCAAGCTGCCTCGTGCTGCTTGCTCGCGCAGGAAGACAAGGCCGGCTCGCTCGGGTTCTTCGCAGGTATCGACAAAGCGAAATTCCGCGAGCAAGTACGCCCCGGCGATACGATCCGTCTTGAGGCCAACATCACGCGCAATTCGAGCCGCATGTGCGTCGCGGAGGTCAAGGCCTATAAAGGCGATAAGCTCTGCGCTCAGGCGATCCAAAAGTACGTATTGGCAAAGAACGAGATGCAGTGATCTTTTCGCTAGATCCAGCTGCAGACGCAGATACCGAAGAGAAGGTCTAGATGTTCACGCGAAAGAAATATATCCTCATCGAACCAAACGATTCTGCTGATGGAAGTTCGGGGTCGGTGATGCGTGCGCTTGATGCCAAGCCAACCTCGAACCCGGCGAGACCAGCTGACCTGCCACCAGCGGGTTCGGTCATCGATCCCACGCTCGTTGCCTATCAGCTCGACACGTTGCTCTCGTATGCTGGTCAGGCAGAGGATGAAACGGCAACCCCTGCGCTGTTGCTTGCAGGATATGGCTCAGCGCTCAAGGAGGCCGTGCGCGCCTTCAAACAGGCGGGAGCGCCGAGCGTGTTCGTAACCGGCACCGCAGATAAGGAGCGCGGTTTCTCTTTTTCAGGGTTTGCGCAGGTCGTAAGCTTGGGAGCAGCGTTTGATAAGCGTTTGTTCGCGAATGAGTATGCGCTCGCAGAGGCAGCAGAAGCGTGCGGTGCGCGCTATCTCTTATTGTGCGATGGATCTTGTGCGAGCGATCTTCTGTGCCGTGTTGCCGCTGAAAAGGGCATGCGCGTATTGAGCCCGATGGAGGGCGACAAGACCTTCACCACCTGGGTGGTCAACGAATGCGCGCTAGATGCGAGCGAGGCCGCATGCGAGCCGGTCACGTGGAAGAAGTGCCCGAAATGCAAGCTCAACCATGAGGCGAGCGAGGTACTTGCGACAGGCGGTGTCTGTCCGACTTGCGGAGAGCTCTATCGTCTCACTTCAGAAGAGCGCATCGACTATCTCTTCGATGCCGACACCTTCGAAGAATGGGAAACGGGGCTTCCCGAGACCGACCCTCTTGGTTTCCCTGATTACGATAGCCTCTTGAGCGGTATGCGCAAGAAGAGCGATCGCGAGGAAGCCGTGCGCTGCGGCAAGGCGAAGATCGCGAACATCGAAGTGGCGCTCTGCATCATGGAGACCACCTTCATGATGGGCTCGATGGGTTCGGTCGTGGGCGAGAAGATCACCCGCACGATCGAGCGCGCCACGGCACTAGGGTTGCCGGTGCTCATCTTCACGGCTTCAGGCGGCGCGCGCATGCAAGAAGGTCTCGTGTCGCTCATGCAGATGGCGAAGACCTCTGCTGCGATCGAACGTCACGGGCGTGCGGGGCTGCCGTATTTTTCCATCATCACCGATCCTACCACGGGCGGCGTGACCGCATCGTTCGCCACCGAAGGCGATCTGGTCATCTCTGAACCGCATGCGCTCATCGGGTTCGCGGGCCGGCGTGTGATCGAAGATACGATCCGCCAGACGCTTCCCGAAGGGTTCCAGACCGCCGAATTCGCGCTCGAGCATGGACTGATCGATGCGATCGTGGAGCGCAGTGAGCTGCGCAGCTTCCTTGCGCATGCGCTCGCGATCCATATGGCCTCGATCGAAGAGCGTCGCAATCGCCTTGCCTATCAAAGCGAGGCGGCAGAAGAGCCGAATGCGCTCACCGAACAGGCACGCTTGCTCGAGAACCTTCAGTCTCCGGGGGCTATCAGGCGTATCACGGGTAGTGTTGAGGGCGACGTGGTGGACATGAAGCTCTACAACTATCGCATGATCGAGCTTGCGCTCGAGAATCCCGAGGCATCCGTTGCTCATCAGGCTTCGCACACGATGCAAAATCCAGGAAGATCCAACCTCTTCTTCAGCGGACAAAAGGCAGCGCAAGGCTCCAAACCTGGGGTGCTTTCAGGGGTGAAGAATATCTTCAGCAAGGCAACACGAGTGCTCACGGGTAAGCAGTCCAAGCATCTTTTCGAGTCTGAAGGCTCGGCGATCCGCCGCGAGCTTTCCAAGCGCAGCGTTGCGGATGCTCCAGGGGTCATGCCGCTCGAAGTCGCACGGACGAAAGGCGCAAAAGACGGCGAGCAAAGCGAAAACGCAGCGTGGGAGAGCGTGCTCTTGGCGCGCAATGTGCATCGCCCTACGGCAAAGTACTATATCGATTCGATAGTTGAAGGGTTCATCGAACTTCACGGCGATCGCGCATTTGGCGATGATGGAGCGATCCTTGCTGGCATCGGTTGGATCCAAGGTTATCCGGTCACGGTCATCGCTGAAGAGAAGGGCGAAGATCTGAACCAGCGCATCGCGCGCAATTTCGGCTGCCCGCAGCCCGAGGGCTATCGCAAGAGCTTGCGCTTGATGAAGCAGGCGGAGAAGTTTGGGCGTCCGATCGTGTGCTTGGTCGATACCCAGGGAGCCTATTGTGGCATGGAAGCAGAAGAGCGCGGACAGGGCAATGCGATCGCGGAGAACCTCGTTGCGCTCGCAGGCATCGAAGTGCCGGTCATCAGCGTGGTTTTGGGCGAAGGCGGCTCGGGCGGTGCGCTCGCGCTTGCGGTGGGTAATCGTGTTGCCATGCAGAAGCATGCGGTCTATTCGGTTCTTTCGCCGGAAGGCTTCGCTTCGATCCTTTGGAAGGATCGTTCGCGCGCTGCGGAGGCTGCAGCGGTCATGAAGATGAGCGCGGATGAGGCCTGCGAGATGGGCATCATCGAAGAGGTGCTTTCGGAAGGCATGGGGCCAGCGCATGAAAACCCCGAAGAGGCTGCCGCGAACGTGCGTGATTTCATCGTGCGAGGACTGCGCGAACTCGGCCCGATGAGCGCCGAAGAGCTGCGCAATCAGCGCTACGCCCGCTTCCGTAAATTCTAAAGGTGACAATACCCGTTTTCCTCGCCTGTTGCCACAAGGAGCTTACGCCTGAGGGGTGGTTGGGTCGACCCGCTTTCGTTGCTCGATAGCCTGCAATGTCTTGCAGGCTATCTCGTGCACTGCGCTCCTTCGAACAGCCTATTACTATTTACAAGTGCGGACTCAGAGTCGTTCAATCACCCCACAGGCTCCGCCCCTTATGGCAAAAGCCACCTCTAATTAACTGATGCATAACAGTACGCTACAAGCTGCCTTTTCTGCGGTAGTCTTAGATGAGGGTATTCGCAGGTAAGGGGCATCATGGCCGAACAGACGCTTTTGGAATCAGGAAGACGCATCAACTTCCTCAAGAAGTTGCAGTCGATCTGTGGCGTTTTGCCGCTCGGCATCTTCTTTTGCTTCCATATGGTCGCGAACTATACGTTCACCTGGTCGGTTCCTGCGTATGACGCCTTCAGTCATTTTCTCGAGACCATGCCCTATAAGGACCTGCTCGAGATCACGGTCATCTTCGCGCCGCTTATTGTGCACGCTCTTATCGGCATCTATATCGTTGCGACGGGAAGCTGCAATGTGGGCCCTTATCGCTACATGCGCAACTGGCGCTATCTTTTCCAGCGCATCACCGGCGTGATCGCGTTCGCATTCCTCTTGTGGCACGTGATCGGGTTGAAATGGGGCGTCAGTCTGCTGGCTGATGGCGGTTCCACCTTCGAACTGGTGCGCAGCGTGGTAGCGAATCCGTGGGGGCTCGCTGCTTTCGTGATCGGCGTGTATAGCTGTCTCTATCATTTCGTCAACGGCCTTTGGACCTTCTGCATTACGTGGGGCATTACGATCACGCCGCGTTCGCAGCAGATCACTTCGTGGATCTGCTTCGCCCTCTTCGTGGTGGGAGCGGTCTTCGTGGCTCAGATGATCGTTTGCTTGATCTAAGGTTGAAGAAGGAACGGGGTCATGATCGATTCGAACACAGAACATGAGAACAACGCGCCAGCAACGCCTGCGAACAGCGCCCGCGCGCGCTGTGTAGGGGGCACGGGCCGTGCGGTCGTAGTGGGCGGCGGTCTTGCGGGGCTCATGGCCACGCTCAAGCTCACGGAAGCGGGCATTCCGGTCGATCTGTTCTCGGTGGTGCCCGCGAAGCGCTCGCATTCAGTTTGCGCACAAGGCGGCATCAATGCGGTGCTCGACACCAAGGGTGAAGGCGATACGGTCTGGGAGCACATCGACGACACTATCTACGGCGGCGATTTCCTGGCGAACCAGACCATGGTGGCGCGCATGTGCGAGGCGGCTCCTGCCATCGTGAACCTTTTCGATCGCATGGGGGTCATGTTCAATCGCACTCCTGAAGGTCTTCTTGACCTGCGCCGATTCGGCGGCACGCAAAAACGCCGTACCGCATTCGCAGGTGCGACCACCGGGCAGCAGTTGCTCTACGCGCTCGACGAGCAAGTGCGCGCGCAAGAGGTGGCGGGCATGGTGCGTCGCTATGAATTCTGGACGTTCGTCTCTGCCATCCTTGATGAAGGCGTATGCAAGGGCATTGTTGCGCAAGACCTCGCTTCCATGGAGATCCGCGCATTCCCTGCAGATGCGGTGGTGGTGGCAACGGGCGGGTGCGGCGCCATCTTCGGCAAGTCGACGAACTCGACCATCAACACGGGCTACGTGGCTGCGAAGCTTTACACGCAAGGGGCGCTCTATGCTAATGGCGAATTCATCCAGATCCATCCCACGGCCATTCCGGGGGCCGACAAGAATCGTCTGATGAGCGAATCGGCGCGCGGCGAAGGTGGGCGCGTCTGGACGTACAAGGATGGCAAGCCGTGGTATTTCCTTGAAGAGAAGTACCCCGCATATGGCAATCTGGTTCCGCGCGATATCGCAACGCGCGAGATCTACGATGTGATCTATAACCAGCATCTGGGGGTGAACGGCGAAAATGTGGTCTATCTCGATGTTTCCCATATCGATCCAGCAGTGCTGGATAACAAGCTCGGCGGCATCCTCGAGATCTACGAGAAGTTCGTGGGCGACGATCCGCGCAAGGTCCCGATGCGCATTGCGCCGAGCGTCCACTATTCCATGGGCGGGCTGTGGGTGGATGTCGATCAGTCGACGAACATCCCGGGGCTGTTCGCGGCAGGGGAGTGCGACTATTCGCAGCATGGTGCCAATCGTTTGGGTGCGAACTCGCTGCTTTCGGCGGTATATGCCGGCATGGCGGCGGGTCCGACAGCCGCTGCATGGATCCGTGGGTCAGATACTAAAGCCAAGGAAGGTCTCTATGATCAGGCGGCCCAAGCAGAGCAAGCTGCGTATGAGGCTATTCGCGCGATGGATGGACCGGTGAATCCATATGAGCTCTATCAGCAGATGGCGGAAGTGATGACGCGGAATGTTACCGTGGTTCGCTACAACGATAAGCTTGCTGAAACGCTTCAAGTGCTCGAGACGTTCGCGCAGGATTATGAGCGTATCGGGGTCGATGACAAGTCCACGTGGAACAACACCACCACCGTGTTCGTGCGTGAGCTCAAGTCCATGATCGATCTCGCGAAGGTGATCACGGCTGGTGCGCTCGCGCGAGATGAGAGCAGGGGGTCTCACTATAAACCGGAATTTCCTGAGCGCGATGATGAAGTGTGGCTGAAGACCACGCTCGCAGCCTATGATCCTGCTCTTGATGGGCCACGGCTCAGCTATGAAGAGGTCGATCTTTCCTTGATCGAACCGCGTAAGCGCGACTATACGACGGTGCACGAAGTGGGTAAACGCCGCGCATCGAAGGAGGCGTAAAGCCATGGAAGCGAATGATCCCGTGAAGCTAGAATCAACGAAGACCATCAAGCTCCATATCAAGCGGCAGGATAGCCCCGAGGCGAAAAGCCGCTATGAAGATTTCGAGATCGAATGGCATCCGAACATGAATGTGGTCTCGGCGCTCATGGCTATTCGTGCGCATCCGGTGCTTGCTGATGGCACACCCACCACGCCCGTGGTGTGGGAGAGCGTGTGCCTCGAAGAAGTGTGCGGAGCTTGCACGATGTTGATCAATGGCGTTGCGCGACAAGCATGTTCGACGCTCATCGATTCGCTCGAGCAGCCCATCACGCTCGCGCCGCTCACGAAGTTCCCGCTCGTACGCGATCTGAAGGTCGATCGTCAGAAGCTCTTCGATCATCTCAAGCGCGTGCATGCTTGGATCGACATCGATGGCGTGTTCGATCTTGGTCCTGGCCCCCGTATGTCGCAGAAAACGCGCGACTGGGCCTATGAGCTTTCCAAATGCATGACGTGCGGCTGTTGCTTCGAGGCGTGCCCCAACACGAAGCTTGCCGATACGCCGCATAATTTCATGGGGCCAGCACCGCTTTCGCAAGTGCGCCTGTTCAATGCGCACCCTACGGGAGCCATGCACGCCGATGTTCGCTTGAATGCCATCATGGATGATGACGGCGTTTCGGGCTGCGGCAATGCGCAGAATTGCGTGCGTGTATGCCCGAAAGCGATCCCGCTTACCACTTCTATCGCAGATATGAATCGCCAGACGTTCAAACAGTCGCTCAAGAACACCTTCGGATCATTCGGCAGGAAATAGCTTTTCAAACAGCATTCGCTTCGATCATGCGGTTCCGCGAGAACGCTCCTTAAGAGGGGCGTGCCGGATGCTGCACAAGAGTTTTTACAAAAGCTTTTCTTTTAGCTGACGAATCCTTGATTTGTCTTCTTCATCATGGTTGCTATCACGAATTTGAAGAAAGAAATGAAAGGACGAAACGTCAATGAAAGAACAACGAATGGCTCGTAGTCTTGTAGGGAAGGGCTCGCTTGCAACCAAACTTGTGCTCACGCTCGTAGCAGCATGCATGGCAATCAGTCTCGGTTGGTTGGTAGGCTGCTCATCAGGAGAAAAGCAGCAAGAAGGATCAGGCCAGAGCACAGAGGATATCTCGGTGTACTCGCGTGAGGATGGCAGCGGTACGCGCGGTGCCTTCATCGAGCTGTTCGGGCTGGAAGAAAAGGACGATCAGGGCAACAAGGTCGACACCACGACTGATGCGGCTGCTATCACCAATTCTACTTCGGTCATGATGACTTCCGTGAAGGGCGATCCTGGAGCGATCGGCTATATCTCGCTCGGCTCGCTTGATGATAGTGTGAAATCGCTCAAGATCGATGGCGTTGAAGCAACGGCGGATAACGTGAAGGATGGTTCGTACAAGATCGCGCGTCCGTTCAATATCGTTACCACCGATGAGCTCACGCCTGCTGCGCAAGACTTCATCACCTTCATCATGTCTAAGGAAGGTCAGACGATCGTTGAGGATAACGGCTATATTGCCGTGAGCGAAGATGCAGCAAGCTACACACCTACAGGCACGAGCGAGAAGATCGTCGTTGCTGGTTCTTCTTCGGTAACCCCGGTCATGGAAAAGCTCGCTGAGGCGTATGAACAGGCAAATCCTGAGGCTACCATCGAAGTTCAGCAGTCTGACTCGACCACCGGTGTGACCATGGCAATCGAGGGCACGTGCGACATCGGCATGGCATCGCGCGAGCTCAAGGATTCCGAGACGGGCAAGGGTGCTCAGTCTCAAGCGATCGCTCGCGATGGCATTGCGGTGATCGTTCCGGTCGAGTCTGCGATCGAAGGCCTCACGAGCGATCAGGTCAAGCAGATCTTCTCTGGCAAGATCACCAGCTGGGGCGACGTGAAATAAATGAACAGGACGTTTCTGAAAGAAGGGGCTGCGCGTGTGGTTTTCGCACTCGCAGCCGCCTTGTCCATCTTGGCGGTGGGGCTGATCTGCGTTTTCTTGTTCGCGAATGGCGTGCCTTCCATGGTCGAGATCGGCATCCCCGATTTCCTTTTGGGTACCACGTGGCGTCCCGCGAATGATATCTATGGGATCTTCCCTATGATCATCGGAAGCATCTATGTAACGGCGGGTGCGCTCATCTTCGGCGTTCCTGCGGGGCTCTTGACCGCGATCTTCCTCTCGCGGTTCGCTTCGGCAAAGGTCGCGGCGTTCTTGAAGCCTGGCGTTGAGCTTCTGGCGGGAATCCCTTCGGTAGTCTATGGCTTTTTCGGATTGATGATCATCGTGCCCTTCATTCGCCTGAACGCACCGGGCAATGGGCTTTCGCTTTTGGCTGCATCGATCTTGCTCGGCATCATGATCTTGCCCACGGTCATCACGGTGGCGAAGAATGCGCTCGATGCGGTTCCCCAGTCCTACTACGAAGGCGCGCTCGCGTTGGGCGCGACTCATGAGCGCAGCGTGCTTCGCGTGCTCGTTCCGGCGGCTATCTCGGGCATCATGGCCGGTGTGGTGCTCGGGATCGGTCGCGCGATCGGCGAGACCATGGCGGTAGTGATGGTGGCGGGCAATCAGCCGATCATTCCTGCATCGATCTTCGATGGCGTGCGTACCATGACCGCGAACATCGTGCTCGAGATGGGCTATGCAGCTGACCTTCACCGTGGTGCCTTGATCGCGACCGGCGTGGTGCTGTTCGTTTTCATCTTGCTGATCAGTACGCTGTTCAACGCGATGAAGAAGAGGGGTGAGCGCTCATGAAGGCTCTTGCATCAAGCGGTCTTGCGCGCAAAACGGGGCCAAGCACTTCTTCTTATGCGCATGCTTCAAGCCAGATCGCGCGCGGCGTGATCTATGCCGGTGCGCTCTTCACGACGCTCGTGCTCCTGGGTATCGTGGGATTCATCTTGGTGAATGGCGTTCCGCATCTAACGCCAACGCTCTTCGAATGGAACTACACCTCTGAAAATGTCTCATTGATGCCAGCGCTCATAAGCACGCTCTATATGGCGTTGCTCGCGCTTCTGATCGCGGTGCCCATCGGGGTCTCTTCGGCGATCTATCTGGTGGAATACGCGAAACCAGGAAGTCGGTTCGTGCGCGCGGTGCGCGTTACTACCGAAACGCTGCAAGGCATTCCCTCCATTATCTACGGATTGTTCGGCATGTTGTTCTTCACCACGGTGCTTGGCTGGGGGCTTTCTTTGCTCTCAGGCGCGTGCACGCTCGCCATCATGGTCCTGCCAGTGGTCATGCGTACCGCTGAAGAAGCGCTGATCGCGGTGCCTGCTTCCTATCGCGCGGGTGGGTTCGCGCTGGGCGCGGGGTATCTCCGCACGATCTTTCGGTGCGTGCTGCCGAGCGCTCTGCCGGGAATCGTGGGCGGTGTTCTGCTTGCGCTTGGGCGCTGTGTTGGTGAAGTGGCGGCTCTGCTCTTCACGGCGGGGACCATCGCACAGATTCCCGATTTCGGTGGTCAGGGCATCTTCGCGCTCTTCGATTCCTGTCGAACGCTGGCGGTTCACATGTATGTGCTCGCCTCCGAAGGGCTGCATATCGATGGGACCTACGCCACTGCTGTTGTGCTGTTGGTGCTGGTCACGCTCTTGAACGTGATCGCCAATGTGGCCGAGAAGCGCTTGCGCGTGAAGTGATAGCTAAAGGGCGAAACGGACGTTTTCACTGCCGCTGTTTCGCCGGATCGTATGAAAGAGAGAAACGTATGAACCTATCGATCGATCGACCATCCTCTGAACAGCGTTCGGAGTTCGCTTGCGAAAATGCCTTCCAGCAGCCGTTGGGCGATCGTGAGCGAGCACCTGAGTGGTATGAGGTAGATGAGCAGGTCAAGATGGAAGTTCGCGATCTGGACCTTCATTATGGCGATTTCCATGCGCTCAAGAATGTCTCGCTCAGCTTTCCGAAGAACCAGGTGACCGCGCTCATCGGTCCCTCGGGTTGCGGTAAATCGACGCTCCTGAAGACGCTCAATCGTATGAACGATCTTGTTGAAGGGTGCCGCATCGATGGATTGGTGGCGCTTGACGAGCAAGATGCCTATCGAGATATCGCAGTAACGGACCTAAGGCGCCGAGTGGGCATGGTCTTCCAACAGCCGAATCCTTTTCCTATGAGCATCTATGACAACATCGCGTTCGGACCGCGCACGCATGGCGTCAAGCGGCGCGATGAACTGGACGAGATCGTCGAGCAGTCGTTGCGCGATGCGGCGCTCTGGGAAGAGGTGAAGGATCGCCTCAAGAAGAGTGCGCTTGGTCTTTCAGGAGGTCAACAACAGCGTTTGTGCATCGCTCGCGCGCTTGCGGTACGTCCCGAGGTGCTCTTGATGGATGAGTCCACCAGTGCGCTCGACCCTATTTCCACCGCGAAGATCGAAGAGCTGGTCGACACCTTGAAGGAACGCTACACCGTGGTCATGGTGACGCACAACATGCTGCAGGCGCTGCGCGTTTCGGATAAGACGGCGTTCTTCTTGTTGGGTGAGATGGTGGAAGCAGGGGACACCCAGATGATCTTCACCGAACCGCATGATCAGCGTACCGCTGATTACGTGGCGGGACGTTTTGGTTAACGTGAGACCATGCTTGCCCTTGGCGGGGAGGCGTGAAGCTGGCAGCGTTACGAGCAAGGAGCAAGACGGAGTAGAGAAAGCTTTACAAAAACTTGACACGCCTCTTGGGTGCGCACTCACGCTCCGATGCTAGAATCAAGGGCATGATCTACTATGTTGAAGATGATGCCAATATTCGTGATCTGGCCGTCTATACGCTTTCGCAAGCGGGCTTCGAAACACGCGGCTTTCCTGATGCGAAACCCTTTTTCGCTGCCTGCGAACAGCAACTCCCCGATGTGATCCTGCTCGATATCATGCTGCCGGGCATGGACGGGCTCGAGATACTGCGTCGTTTGCGCAGCCATGAGGCAACCCAGCATCTTCCCATCATGATGCTCACCGCAAAAGGGTCCGAGATCGATAAGGTGCAAGGGCTCGAGTCGGGCGCCGATGATTATTTGGCAAAGCCGTTCGGCATGATGGAACTGGTAGCCCGTGTTCGTGCTCTGTATCGTCGCGCACAGGCATCAACGGTGGCACCGAAGACCCCGAACGAACTTCATTGCAACGGCATCGACCTTGATATGGATGCGCATACGTGCACGGTGCAAGGGGAACCCGTGAAGCTCACGGTAAAGGAATTCGATCTTCTTCGGATGCTGATCGCGCATGTGGGGCATGCCTTGAGTCGCGCGCAGCTCTTCGAGACGGTATGGGGTGAATCTTTCGTAGGGCATTCCCGAACGGTCGATGTGCATGTTCAGACCTTGCGTCAAAAGCTCGACCGAGCATGTTCGGGTGTTGGTAAGAACATCGAGACCGTACACGGCATCGGTTACCGCATGCGTGCATGATGCATCGAGCGAGATGCTGTTCAAGAACGATCGCGCGAAGGAAACTCCGTGCATGGCATCAGGCGGGTTGGAGAGGATCAAGGCGTGATCGCTGTTCAGAGCACGCATAAGAAAAGGCTTTCGACCACGATCTTCGTGACCGTGCTTTCTTTCTCTATCTTGGTAGTGGCCGTGGTCGCACTTGCGATGGGTGTGCTCTTCCACGCTTCCTATGAGAAGGACGCGGAAGACAAGATCCTCGGTGCTGCGCGCGAAACTGCGAGCCAGCTTGATAGCATGAGCACTCTTGAGCAGGTAGTCGTCTTGCGCGATCAACTGGGCGAGACCGTCCGTTACACGCTCATCTCGCCATCGGGCGATGTCCTCTACGATAGCACTGCGCCCGATCAGAACAGTGCATCTTCGATCGGGAACCACGCCGATCGTCCTGAGGTGCAGAGCGCTCTTGTGACTGGCGCAGGCATGGTCACGCGCTATTCTGAAACGCTCAAGAACGATACGATCTATGCGGCGGTGCGCCTTGATTCGGGCGATGTGTTGCGTTTGAGCGAGACACGAGAATCGTTATTCTCATTTATGCATTCTCTGATCATTCCGCTCGTGATCATCTTGATCGGGGTCGTTATCATGGTGGTGTTCTTCTCACGGTTGCTGACGCGTCGCATCATGGCACCCCTCAACGGGTTCGATGCCGATGAAGGACTGGGGCATACGAGCTATCTTGAAATGGATCCTCTGCTCGGTCGTATTGAGCAACAGCAACAACAGCTTCGTGAGCAAAATCGCGAATTGATGCGCGCAGAGGATATGCGCCGTGCGTTCTCGGCAAATGTTTCGCATGAGATGAAGACTCCTTTGCAAGTGATAGCGGGGTATTCCGAGCTTCTTTCGACCGGAATGGTGTCCGCTGAGGACACGGTCAAATTCGCGTGCATCATCCATGAGGAGTCGCAGCATATGTACGCTCTGATCGATGATGTGCTTGCTTTGTCGCGATTGGACGAGCCTGTTTCTCCTGATGGGCTTTCGGATAGCATCGATCTGCATGCTTTGGCTGAAAGCGTGGTTGAACGCCTGCGTCCACTTGCTGAGAAGCATGAGGTCTCATTGCGTGTGGAGGGGCAGGACGGGCAGCGCGTTCTCATCGATGGCAACGAGCCATTGATGGAGCAGGTCATGACCAATCTGGTGAGCAATGCCATTCGCTACAACAGGCCTGGTGGCGAAGTGGTGGTCGTGGTCGATATCGAAAGTGCGCCCGCTGTTCTTGAGCGTTGCGATAAGGAAGCAGGTGCAGACGAGATGCGTTTCGGTCCGCGTTCTCATGTTGCCTACCCGATCGACTTCGTGCAGGCAGTCGTGCGGGTCATGGATACGGGCGTTGGCATTTCACCTGATGAACAGCAGAAGATCTTTGAGCGTTTCTACCGAGTTGATAAGAGTCGCTCCAAAGAAACGGGCGGTACCGGTTTGGGGCTTGCGATCGTGAAGCATGCGGTCGAGCATCACAATGGCAGCATCGAGGTTGAGAGCGAATTAGGAAAGGGATCGGTCTTCTCTGTCCGATTCCCCCTGAAACGCTAAGCCTGAGAAAAAGAAAAGGTCAGCACCAAAAACTGATGCTGACCTGGTATACATGGTGGACGCTACTGGGTTTGAACCAGCGACCCCCGCCGTGTGAAGGCGATGCTCTCCCGCTGAGCTAAGCGTCCGTGTAAGTTCTTATTCTAGCATGCTAACAGGATTCTTCAAGAAATTTCGGCGGAAGCTTGTGCGTAGGATCGAGCGCGTCGATCGCGGCGCTAATGGGCTGCAAGCTGGGTGCAACGAATATCTTCGAAGTGGAAAGCCCCAGCAAGCGTCCCTTCTCGTCGGTCATCTCGGCTTCGCAGATGCAGATCGAACCCCCGCGTTTCACCACGCGTCCTTCGCAGTGAACATGGGTGCCTTCCTGCACAGCGCGCGTGAGGTTCGCATTCTGGTCAAGCGTGATGAATCCGGCGTCTTCGGGCATTTCGGCATAGAGCGCCCAATAGGCTGCGGTGTCCATGATGGACTCGTAGACACCGCCATGCATGCCACCGAAGCAGTTCATGTGCTTGCGTTCGATGTCGGCTTCAACGATGCAACGCCCTTTCTCAAGGGAGAGGATGTCGATATTCAAGAGTCGGAAATAAGGACCTTGATTGATGAGCTTGAGCACTTCTTCAATGTGTTCAGGATTGAGTTTCATGAATACCTCTTCTGCAAAAGATCGCATCTCTGGGCATCATTATAAAGGAGCTGCATGGTTCTGCGCTGCTCACGAACGATGAAGATTCCTTTGGTCGATGGCGTGATCGCGCTCGTTACAACAAAGGAAGTGTTCATCTTGTTAACGGTTTTTGAACTATTGGGTGATTTAGGGGCATCGTGATCGAATCTTTGTGCTGGCTGGACTATCCTAGTAACGTAAAAACCCAGATGAACAAAAATAGAAAGTAAAAGAGCTCGTAGGCGATGCTCGCGAAAAACCATGACGAACGATCACAACAAGCTTAACGTGAATATCAACGATGTTGCACTCATCTTCGAGGGCGGCGGCATGCGCGCGAGCTATACTGCTGGCGCGGTGGTCACGCTGCTCGAAAACAACCTCAACTTCGGTGATGTCTATGGCATTTCAGCGGGTTCGAGCCATACCGTCAATTACGTCTCGCGCGATACGGTACGTGCGAAGATGTCCTTCGTCGATCTGGTGGACGACCCTGAATTCGGAGGCTTGAAAACGTTCGTTCAGGGCAAAGGCTTCTTCAATGCGCATCATCTCTACGAAGGAGTTGCAGAAGATCCTGACAAATACGATTCGCGTTTCCACTTTGATTGGGATACCTTTTGTGCGAACCCTGCGAACGTTCACATTGAAGCGCTCGAGCGTGATACTGGCGAGACGGTTCTTTGGACCAAGAGTGACATGCAAAGCGCACATGAGATGATGCTGCGCGTTCGCGCAAGCTCCACCATGCCCATCTTCATGCCGCCTACGGTGATCGAAGGGCATACCTATATGGATGGCGGTATCGGGTCGAGCTGGGGCATTCCGCTTGAAGCGGCGAAGCGCGATGGGTATGAACGCTTCTTCATCGTGCGAACGCAGGAGAAGGGGTATCGTAAATCTCCTATTGGGGGAGCGGGGCAGTTGCTGTTCAGAAGTGCATTCCGCAAGTACCCAGCTGTTTGGCAGAAGACGATCGAGCGTCCGCAGCGCTACAACGAACTTTGCGAAGAGATCGAACGTCTTGAAAGATCGGGAGCTGCATACGTTTTCTATCCCGACCAGATGGCGCTCAGCAACCGCACGACCGCTCTAGATCAGCTGCAAGCCGCTTATGATGCAGGTTATGCGCAGGCACAGCGCGAACTCGATGCTTGGCAGAAGTGGTTATCATGGCGGCCCTAAGTTCTTTTAAGCTTCATGAAGCCGATGAGTTTCGTTATTTCACGCCAAAGACTTGGTTCTTCTGGCGCGGCGTGATCATCAACTTCTGCGTCTTTTGCCTGGTAGGCCATTGGCTCGAGATTCCCTATTGCATGTTCATGGACTGGGCTTTTCATGTGGTGGCCGACGACTACGATGTGTGGACCGATCCGCTCTGGGTGCCCTATTGGGTATACGGGCTTGGGACCGTCTTCATCACGCTCACGCTATTGCCGCTGAAGATTCATATACTTGAACAGCGAAAGACCATGTGGGGTGCTGTGCTCCAGTTCTTCGTGATCGCAGTGGTCATCTGCGCTCTGCTCGAGCTCGTGATCGGGCTTTTGATCAACCAGCCCGATGCAACGGGACACTATCCCTTCTGGGATAATTCGGCGTTGCCCTTGAATATCTTCGGGCAAGCGTGGCTTGTGAACGATATCATCCTCGGGATCATCGCAGCGCTGTATGTGTTCGTTATCTTTCCCTTCACTCAGCGCGCGCTTTCGCTGCTTAAGCCGAGCACGTGCGACCTTATCTTCCTCTTCGTCCTCATCTTCTTCGGGGCGGTATGCATCTTCTCTTACGCCGTACCGCATTTTCCTATGCTCTATGATGCCTTGATGAGCCTCAATTTCCCCTGGCAGTCCTGATCGAGTTGCGCGCTGCGCTGTTGCCCTTGCGTGATTAGGGCGATCGCATGAAAGGCTATGCTCGTTAGGAGCTATCGTGGCAGGCGGATCGTGAAGGTGGTCAGCCCATTGCTGCTTTCTGCGCCGATGGTCCCGCCGTGCGCTTCAACGATCTCACGTGCGATGGCAAGGCCGAGGCCAGCGTTCACACTTTGTCCACGCGATCTGTCTTCGCGATAGAAGCGTTCGAAGATGGCCTCAAGATGAGCGGGGGATATCTCGCGTCCTTGGTTGGTGGTCGCGAGTACGATCTCGTCGTCCGTCACGATCGCGCTCAAGACCACTTCGCTCTCAGGGTCCGCATAAGAGATCGCGTTCTTCACCACATTGCCTAGGGCACGTGCCATCTTGGAGGAGTCGATGAATGCCTGCTTGTTCTCGGGTGCGATGGTGGTGATCGAGATGTCGTTGTCCTTTGCAGCTATCCCGAATTCATCGGCCACTTGATCGAGGAAGAGCGCGACATCGACATTCTCGCGTTCCAGCAGGATAGCATTCAGGTTGTAACGGGTGATCTCGAAGAATTCTTCAACGAGCGATTCGAGCCGTTCGGCTTTAGAGAGCGCGATGCCGGCGAATTCGGCGCGCTTCTCACGCGGCAGATCGGGCGATTCAGCGAGCAGGCTCAAATAGCCCACCACGGAGGTGAGGGGCGTGCGAATATCGTGCGCGAGATAGGCGACGAGTTCATTCTTGCGTTGCTCTGCCATCACGGCAGCTTGTTCGTGGTCGCGGATCTTCTTCTGAAGAAGCTCGATCTGTTGTGAAGAGATCATGAGCTCTTCGGGCAGGACGATCCTTCCGCCTTCGATCAGCCGAGGATCGGCAAGCGCATTCGAAAGCTTGTTGAAATAGCGGAGCGATCGGTTGAGCGTGCGAATGATTATTACGATGATGCCGATCGCGTAGATCACGATGGCAACGGGTATCTTAAAGGAGCGCAATGTGTTGTAAAAGCTTATGTCACGCATCGCAAGGCGTCCGTCCGCGGCAACCATCAGCTGAACGTTCTCTGGGCCGATCTGAGAGGCGAGATCATCATAGCGCGCCATGAACTCTTCATCGGCGAACCCGAGGGCAGCCCAAGGGTCCCTGGTGACCTCACTGGTGTCTTCATTGTCGTTCGTTTCTACAGTGGAGTTCTTCTCGGCATCCAGCAGGGATTTTTCAGTTGGCAATGAGCTGTATATCCAGGTTGATGTTGCGTCTGCAACACGCTCACCGATGCTGTCGGAGAGGGAGAATTCGAAGAGCACGCAGAGCAGGGAAAAACATGCTGACCAGGCAAGAAGGAGCAGGACCATCCTGCCGAGCAAGCGGCTGCGCAAGATGCGTGTCTGTTCGCCAGTTTGCTTGGTTGCCTGCGCTCTTGCATGCCAAGCCGATCCGCGCTTCGTCTGTTGGTCATCAGAATGGGCAGCAGTTTCGGTGCCTTCTTGAGCTTGCGAATCATACGACATTTTGTTGGTTGGCGGAAATTTCGATTTAATGTTCATCGCTGGTCACTTTCGCTTACTGCTCGGTGTGGCCTGCGCCTGAATCGTCGTCGATCCTATAGCCTACGCCAAAGACGGTCTCGATGAATGCTTGCGAAGAATCGATCTCGGAGAGCTTCTTCCTCAATCTGCGGATATGCACCATGATCGTGTTGGCATCGCTCAAGCGGTATTGTTCTTGCCAGACCTGTTCAAAGATGTCTTGTGGAGATACGGGACAGCCGGCGTTTCGCACCAGCAGCGTTAGAATGTCGAATTCTTTGGGCGTGAGGTTAAGGTCGAGCGCGTGCAAGGTCGCACTGTGAGCGCGCAGGTCGATAACGATATCGGCCGCTTCGAGCATTGTCTCGTTTGTAGGTGAAGCGGTGTTCCTGCGCAGACGTGCGCGCACGCGGGCGGTCAGCTCGCGGGGCTTGAAGGGTTTGGTTATGTAGTCATCTGCGCCAAGCGCAAAGCCGATCACCGTGTCTGCCTCTTCATCTTTGGCCGAAAGGAAGATGATCGGCACATCCGAGAACTGGCGAATCCTTCGGCATGCTTCGAGGCCGTCCATCTCGGGCATCATGATATCAAGGATGAGCAGGTCGAAATCGCTGTGTTCAACAGCTTCGACAGCTTCGATACCATTATGCGCTTCTGCGATTTCGAAGCCCTCTGGTTCGAGTATCGCGGGATCATCGTCGGTTATCAAGAGCCGCGCCATGAAAAGCCTCGTTTCATCATTTCGGATATTCACCATTTTACTGGGCAGAGTGCTCTCTGTCTGTCTTGGAAGTTTCTTCAATGAGAAATGTAAGAGAAAGTTAAGGCATTGCTATGGGAAATGTAAGAGCCACTTAAGCGACGATTCCAGTATGGGAAAGCCAGCGAAAACGAGGTGTGAGATGCAGCAGGGTCGTTCCGGAAGACAGTCGTTCACGCGCTACCATGCTTCATATGGCAGCACCCCTTCGTCCCGTTATTCGCGTAGTGTGGCGCTCTATCATGCGCGTCCTCAACGAGAGCGCGTTGTGGACAAGCTTCCGCGGATCGACAGATTCGCAGGCCATAGGGTATTCGCTACGCGACGTTCTGCTGAAGCGCCGCATCGCTCTCCGGTCCGTCTCATGGCGCTTGCTGCCATAGTGGTGCTTGTCATCGCTTTTGTGGTTCTGTTGGGCAACAGTAATGACTCGAATGTGAAAGCCGATGCTTACGGGAATGGATCGGGTGTTGCTCAGAGCACGCCTCGCAGTGAATGGCGAGCAGGCGAAGTTCCTTATCTCTACCAGATCGATCCAGAGTGGGCGGATGGCTCTTATGCCGGTTCGACCATCGCTGAATCGGGGTGTGGTCCGACTTGCCTCTCGATGATCTATGTTTATCTTACGGGGCGTACGAATATGGACCCGGCGGATATGGCGGCGTTCAGTGAGTCTCATAATTATGTTGATAGCGGCATGACCAGTTGGGCGTTCATGGATGAAGGAGCACGCGTGTTGGGGTTAAGGTCGCGCGAGTTGCCGGCGGACTATCAGAGCGTACGCAAGGCGCTCGATGCGGGATACCCAGTGATCGCAAGCGTTTCTAAGGGGGATTTCACCACGCAGGGGCATTTCATCGTTTTGGCTGGAACGGATGAAGATGGCAAGGTGATCGTTCATGATCCCAATAGCGTAGAACGCTCTGCCAAAGTATGGGACCTCGATCGTATTCTGTCTCAAACACGCAACCTGTGGGCATTCTCGGTTTGATGTTTTGGTGGCGGTCTTGAGAATCGCTGCTTGTGAAAGAAGCAAGAGGTAGAGCGCCCGTGAGCAGTATGCCTACGGGCGCTTTTTGAGTGTTGGAAGCAGGGGGGGGCTGGAAGTCCTGCGGGTTCTATTCTTTGCTGAAACCTTTGATCAGTAGGGCTACTACGCCACACAGAAGACCGCCGATCGGCCAAGGAAGCCAGAAGAAGGCGATCATACCTGAGCGATAGTTGCTTGGTGCGCCAGATGCCAGCGAACCGAACAGCATGAGCAACGCGATTATGGTCGCAATGATCATGATGGTTCCGCAGATAGCGCCGATGCGCTTATCGGTCTTTTGAGCGCGTACGAGTTCGGGCTTGTCTTCTTCAGGGATAGTTGGTGAGGCTGTGATCTCGGATTTTTCAAGGAATTCTGAGGCTTTTTGGTTATATTGGGCAATATCGGTTCGCCCAAGGGTCATGCCGCCATGGATGATGAAGCACACGCCAAGCGCAATGAGCGACAGCATGATGCTTACCCCGAAGATGTTTTCGGAGCCTTCACCAAAGAGAATGACCGAGCAAACGCCCGCGAAGATGCAGGCGATGCCTCCAACGAGTTGGATGCTGAAAGAGCTGCGCGCGCGGGATTTGTCTTCTTTCGTATAGAAGTCTTCGATGTAGGGGTGTTCGCGCACAAAGTGAGCGTGCGCGAGTCCTGCAGGGATGATGAGCGCAAGACCTGCTATCACGCCTAAGAAGAGGAACAGCATGCCAAGAGTGGTAGCGATGTTCTCAGGGAGCGTGAAGAGAGGATTGATGGCGGGGTCGGTTGCGTTGAAGAAGGGGAGCGAGAGCGCATTTCCGAAGATGATCAAGGCTACGCCGAGCGATATCTTCCAAGCGAAGCGCCGCATGGTGCTGTCGTAGTCGAACACGTCTGCGGGTGGGGTGAGAGGTTTCACCTTCGGGAGCTGAGTTGGCTCGTTTGTCGTAAGATCTCCTTGCACAAGATCATCTAGGGTACAATTGAAAATCTGACACAGCTTAAGAAGCTTATCCATCTCTGGATATGATTTCTCAGATTCCCATTTCGTAACTGCCTGTCTACTAACGCCGAGCAACACGGCTAGTTGCTCTTGCGTCATATTGTTCGCTGCACGCAGGTGTATGAGGTTATCTCGAAAGCTCATAGCTTGCCACCTTCCTTGGTTATATTTTCGTTGTTCTTGTTAAGGCCGGCAATGAAAAGATTATGGGACTGTGTGGTATCGCACCACCAACTTCAGGCAGCAATTTATAAGAAATCTTGGCAACCACTGGTTGCGAAGCGCAGGTCATAAGCTTGCTTTTGCGTTTTCTTAAGAAGCAGACGAATTCCGTCGTCTTATGATCCTGTTTAGCCTTAAGAATTCTCTCGTAGCTTATGAGTGTTGCAATCCTTGGAAAATATGCATTTCTTTCGTAATTATCCTTGGAAAATATGCATTTTTAGGTCTGCAGCAATGTTGAACAAAGCACGCAAGATCGAGGATAAGCTTCTGCCGCGAATTCTGCTTGCAGGATTAGAGATCGAAGAAGGCAAGTTCGCTGATGCGGACAAGTTCATCGCTCGCATCTTCCACCATCGCCAGGATTAGTTTCGGTCGATTTAAGGTGCTACTGCGAATACTTCATATGTGCATCAGCTTAGGCAAGTCTCGATGCTATAATCACTCTGCCAGACAACCCAATAATCTAACATCGCGTTAACCACGATAAAGGAGGGCATCTGCTCGCCCTTTTTGCGTGGTTGCGCATCTATGGTTGTCTGGCGACTTGGGCGGATGCCTTCCTTTTTCATTTTGAAGAATCTGATCATATATTCAAAGACGCAGGCAGTTTTCGGATCAGAACTATTTGTGATATCGTTATCATCGCCAGACAACCTAATAAAGCGCGAGTAGAGCCATGCTAGTTCTTGGCCTAGATTGGCATTTTCTAATCTGTTCCATAGCTTTTGGTTCTGGCATTCGTATTGAATGCCTTTTTGCGTTTGATGCGATTATATAAGCAATAAGACGTAAAGGAGAATCATGAGTAGTCTCGATGACGCATTCAACCGATGGCGCAGTTTTAAGCTCAATAATCTTTATAGAGGTTCTTTGTTGACCATGGGGATCGTTGAAGCAAATCAGAATATGGTAAAAGAAGCCTTGGAAGCAGGTGAAAATCCGAATAAAAGATACAGTTATGAAGTAGATAATGATTCAATCACTACTCCAAATCCTGTACGTAAGATCACTCCTATTGTTCAAGCTGCAGTAGTGAATAGTCTTCCAATTACTATGCTTCTTGTTGACTATGGGGCTGACGTGAATATGTGTCAGGAAAATGGGGAATCAGCGTTGGCAAATGCCGTCAATAGAGGCAATGTCGAGCTTGCGACCTATCTGCTTGAACATGGAGCCGACCCTAATTTGCAAAGACCTTTTGGGACGCCACTTGCTCTCGCAAATGGGGTAGAGACGATGAGTGTCCTTCTTAAATTTGGCGCAGATCCAAATATACCTGATGCTGATGGAGATCTGCCTATTATTGGTTCTATAGACAACAATAATGTTGAAGAAATTGAATTGCTAATCAAACACGGTACAGATATGAGCCATGTAAATAAACAAGGCGAAACCCCTCTTGATCGTGCGTGTAAGAGAGGAAATATTGAGCTAGTGCAGCGATTGATGGACTAGAGACAGTTGTTATGTCTTTGAAAGTCGCTATATATCAGGGCTCTGTCAAAGACGATTTTGCTTTGAAAATGGTTGAAGGGAGATTGCGTGTTTGGATTGTGGGAATATAAAGAATCAAATGGAAGCCAGAAAGAGGAGAGCTTGCAAAATACCCACCAGCTAGGAATAAATTGGGAAGGTCTATATCCTAATACTGTCCCTGACTTGGATGCCCCTTTTAATGTTGATTATTACTATTACACTGACGATATATTGCAGAACTCCTTATATACCACTAGCAGTTATGCCTGTCCTTTTTGCGAATCAGAAGAGGAAGATGGAGTCCCTGTTTTTCCTGTTTTGATGAAGTTAAAAATTCAGCGCACTGTGTCTATATATCAAGGAGATTTTTATACGCTTTTCAACATATTTACTTGCCCAAAATGTCGACGATTTTTCGTCTCCATAAAAAAGAAGAATGGTAACGACATACGAAATGAGGATTACTTGCCTCCCGCTTTGCGCGAATTAGCATTAATCAGTGCTCCTTATGAGCAGGAGATATGGAGAATGCTTTTGGAGAATACAGCACAATTTACCAATAATCCTGCAATATCGAGCTACAAGCTTAATGAGCCTAAAATATTCTTAGAAGATGAAGATAACTAAAGCAGACAAGCTTTTCGGGAAGAAACCAAGATGAGCTCGATGCATTTCAATGACTTGTTTGGAGCGAATGCATTTACGATCATTCTTTTTGGATATTTTACTTTGCTGGCTATCGGATTTTTAATGATGGCAGGAAGGTCTAATACATCCGATGCGCAGGACACGTCGAGTGAGCAAAAAGCTGGAACTCGTAGGTCGCGAATTCTCACGACTATATATTTGCTTCTTCTATTTTTCACAGGCGTTTTTGCTATCTTCGGAAGCTTGATGTCATGGTTGCCTGACGGTGTTCATTTTGTGATCGGTGTGATATTTGCGTTGCTGTTCTTGGTGTTTCCGTACTGGTGCGCATTTGGAGATTTGATTCATCGGCGGTGAGCGTTCGCTCAATCTTGGTGAAGTTTGATTTCATGAAAGACATGGGACGTGCCATAGATGTAACAAATGGAGCTTAAGCAAAGAATCGTGATAAAGAAACAGGCCAGGAAATTACCTCCTGGCCTGTTGGTTTTTATGGCTCCCCGGGTAGGACTCGAACCTACAACCCTTCGGTTAACAGCCGAATGCTCTGCCATTGAGCTAC
>OLSL01000535.1_pt1 | contig 41007 bp, 29 predicted proteins | sample 1672511 | NCBI WGS metagenome assembly OLSL01 (sample SAMEA3136694, study PRJEB25190) | human gut metagenome | biome: human gut; feature: human-associated habitat; material: faeces | place: Austria | collected 2013
AACGAAACAAACAGGGAAGTTGTCGAAGACAACTTCTAGGAAATTCGGCGAAGCCAATTTTCCACGCGCCTTGCAACCGCTTCTATTGACAGGTGCTTCTCATTTGTTAGGGAGCGAAACAAACTGGGAAGTTGGCGCAGCCAACTTCTAGGAAATTCGGCGAAGCCGACTTTCCACGCGCCGCGCCTTATTCGGTGATTTGGATTATTATTTTAGACTTCTACTATTTTTGTATATACTGGCTTTTTGCCTAAGGAAAGGATGAAATGAAATATGCTGATGTGCTCTAAATGCGGCAAACGCCCTGCCGTTGTCTTTATTTCCCAAATGGGCGCTCACGACCACAACGACGGCGGCAACGGCCTCGGTAAAGGCCTCTGCATCGTCTGCGCCAAAGAAGCGGGTATCCCGCAGGTCGATGAATACATCAAAAGAATGGGTATCAGCGATGAAGATCTGGAGGAAATGGCTAACGCCACCAGCGACCTCTTCGACGAGGGCGAGTCTTTTGAAAACGGCGGCAGCAGCACCCTTCCCGAGCTTTTCGGAAACCTGATGGGCAACGTCGAAAAGCTCTTCGGCGGCGCGGCTATGCCCCCCGCTCAGACCCCCGAGGGCGAGCCTGCCCAGTCGGGCTCATTCGCGAAAAAGCCCGCAAAGGATAAGCCGAAGCCAAAGCTGAAATACCTCAACACCTACTGCACCAATCTCTCGGAAAAGGCTGCCAGCGGCAATATGGATAACGTCATCGGGCGCGAGCGCGAGATCGACCGCGTTATTCAGATACTCTCGCGCCGCCAGAAAAACAACCCCTGCCTGATAGGCGAGCCCGGCGTCGGCAAGACCGCGATAGCCGAGGGCATAGCTCAGCGCATAAGTTCGGGCGACGTGCCATACCGTCTGCACGACAAGACCGTTTACCTGCTCGACATGGCTGCGCTGGTAGCGGGCACGCAGTTCCGCGGACAGTTCGAAAGCCGTATGAAAGGGCTTATCGAGGAAGTCAAGCGGCTGGGCAACGTTATACTTTTCATCGACGAGGTACATTCAATAGTCGGTACGGGCGACTCTGAGGGCAGCATGAGCGCTTCAAATATCCTAAAGCCTGCGCTTTCACGCGGCGAGGTACAGGTCATCGGCGCGACTACTTTCAGCGAGTACCGCAAGTACATCGAGAAAGACGCGGCGCTCGAGCGGCGTTTTCAGCCCGTAACGGTCAACGAACCGACGATAGCCGACGCCTGCCGTATGCTCGAAGGCATAAAGAAATATTACGAAGCGCACCACAAGATACACGTTTCGGATGCGATGATCCGCGAGTGCGTGCAGCTTTCTGAGCGCTACATTACCGACAGATATTTGCCCGATAAGGCGATAGACCTGCTGGACGAAGCCTGCGCATATGCCTCCACCCGAAACAGCGCGCTGGAGGAGTTTGAAAAGCTGACGGACGAGTCGGCGGCGGCAGACCTCGCGGTAGAGGAAGCCGAAAGCAGCAGCGAAAAGGAAGAAAACCCCGATTACGAAAAGATCGCCGAGCTGAAGATGAACCAGATGCGCATTTCAAACCGTCTGGAAGAGCTGAAGCCGCAAGCGGACGCCGCGCAGGTAACGGAAAAAGACCTCGCGCAGGTGATAGAAGTTTGGACGGGCATACCCGCCAGCAAGATCGAGGCTACCGAGTTTGAGAAGATACGCAGCCTGCCCGAGATACTTTCGGCGCGCGTTATCGGTCAGGAGGAAGCCATAAAGGCGGTCAGCGCAGCTATCCGCCGCAGCCGCATACATCTTTCTAAGCGCATACGCCCCGCCTCGTTCATATTCGTAGGCCCTACCGGCGTCGGCAAGACCGAGCTTGTAAAGGTGCTGGGCGAAACGCTCTTTGACGAAAACGAGCCGCTGATAAGGGTAGATATGTCGGAGTACATGGAGAAGCACTCGGTGAGCAAGCTCATCGGTTCACCTCCCGGCTACGTCGGCTTTGACGAAGCGGGTCAGCTAACGGAAAAGGTTCGCCGCCGCCCGTATTCGGTAGTGCTTTTCGACGAGATAGAGAAAGCGCACCCCGACGTTATGAACATTCTTCTTCAAATATTGGACGAGGGACAGATACACGATTCGCAGGGCAGACCTGTTTCGTTCCAAAATACAGTTATAGTAATGACGTCTAACGCCGGTTCTACTGACAGAGATACGGGCGTTGGCTTTAACAAAACGCAGGCTGAGATCTCTAAGGACAAGGCTATGAAAGCGCTGGGCGAGTTCCTGCGCCCCGAGTTCCTCGGCAGAGTGGACGAGGTAGTAGTTTTCAACCCGCTTACGGAGGAGGACTACGGCAAGATAGCCGCCCTGATGCTGGACGAGATGCGCGAGCCGCTTGAAGAGCAGGGAATATCGCTGGCATACAAGCCCGCGGCGACCGCGCTCATCGCGAAAAAGGCTTACGGCAAAAAGCTCGGCGGAAGAGATATACGCAAGGTCATTCGCGAAGAGGTGGAAGACCCCCTCGCCGAGATAATGGTAGAAAAGGGCGAGAGCGGAATTAAGCTGGTGCTGGTAGACGCGCAGGATGATAAGCTTATCGTTAAGGCAGAGTAAGGCATAGCGGCTTCTCCGCAAAATATATATGATCTCCACGAACGGACGGCGAAAAAGCCGCCCGTTCTTTTTTTGTACAATGAAAACCCCCAGTTTAACTGGGGGTTCAAAAAGCTTAAAGCTATGGGTAGAAAAAAATAACCTCCAGAGTTATAATAAGGTTAAGGTCTGCCAACCTAACAATAAAAAACAAAGGAGGTATCGTCATGAAAAGAGACGATATAAATAGTTTAGCACATTCGAAGTGGAATTGCAAGTATCATGTGGTATTTGCACCGAAATACAGAAGAATGGTGATATATAACCAAATAAAAACGGACATTGGAAAAATACTGAGGAAATTGTGTGAGCAGAAAGGAATCGAAATCATAGAGGTAGAAGCGTGTCCAGATCATATCCATATGTTGATATCAATACCGCCAAAATATAGTGTAGCACAAGTTATGGGGTATCTGAAAGGAAAGAGTTCATTGATGATATTTGATCGACACGCAAATCTGAAATACAAGTATGGAAATCGACATTTTTGGTGTCGAGGATACTATGTGGATACAGTAGGGAAAAATAAGAAGAGAATAGAAGAATACATAAGAAACCAGTTGCAGGACGATATTGCAAATGATCAATTGAGTCTGTTTGAATCAGTAGATCCGTTTACCGGAAAAAAGAACAGTAAGAAATAAAAAAGAATACCCCTTAAGGGGTAGCTGAGAATGAAATGCAGTTGGCAGACCTTTCTCAGCCCACTTAAGGGGCAGTGTCCGTAATATGCCCTTATAGGGCTTTCTCAAACCACCCGTTTAACGGGTGGTTTTGATTTGCTTTATTTGACTAATTTGCGGCGGCGTACTGATTAGGAATAGTGAAATTCTCCAAAGATTTATTTTGATAGGCACTTTTAACAAACTTGCCACTTGACATATGTGCAGTTTAGACATATAATAGTATATGGGGCATTATGTACGGGTTTTCATGGACGAAATTGCGCACAAAATATGTAATCAATTCACGTTTTGTTGATGAAATTGCGGGCAAAATGTGGTATGATAAAATAAATGTATCGGTCAAACGTTTTCACAAGAGCTATCTATGGCTTTTTTGTATGAAGTTGAACGCTGCCGATGCGAAAGGAAATATAGGAGGAAATGATATGGCTAAAGCAGTTAAAGCACCGGAGCCGAAAACGATCTCTAAAGAAGAGCTGAAACAGAAATTCGTTCAGGTACTTCACGACGACTTCCAGACGACTCCCGAAGAAGCTTCCGACCAGCAGGTATACGAGGCTCTTACCAAAATAGTAGTAGGTATCTTAAAGGCTAAGCGCCGCCACTTTACAGTTAAAAACAGATCTGAGGGTAAGAAGAAGATCTACTACCTTTCGATGGAGTTCCTGATGGGCAGAAGCCTCAAGACCAGCATCTACAACCTTGAGATGGTAGACGAAACAGTCGCTATGCTCAAGGACTTCGGCATTTCTATAAACGGCATTTACGAAATGGAGCCTGACGCAGGTCTGGGCAACGGCGGTCTGGGAAGACTTGCTGCCTGCTACCTCGACGCGCTGGCTGCCGACGGCTACCACGCTACCGGCTACTCCATTCTTTACGAATACGGCATCTTTAAGCAGAAGCTGGAAGACGGCTGGCAGACCGAGCTGCCCGATAACTGGCTGCCCGGCGGATCCGCTATGCTCGTTCCCGTGCCCAGCGCCGCTATCGAAGTTAAGTTCGACGGCAACCTTAAAGAATACTGGGATAACAATTTCCACTGCGTAGAGCTGGAAAACTACACCTCTGTACTCGCAGTACCTTACGATATGTTCGTTTCGGGCTACGACAGCGAGGCTGTTTCTAAGCTGCGCCTTTGGAAAGCGGAAGTTCCCTCTTTTGATATGGCTATGTTCAACAAGGGCGATTATTCTAAGGCTCTTGGCAGAAATATCATGTCGCAGGCTATCACTAAGGTGCTTTATCCTAACGATAACCACGCTGAGGGCAAGTCGCTGCGTCTGCGCCAGCAGTATTTCCTCGTAGCAGCTTCCGTAGGCGACATCGTAAACACCCACATGAACGTTTACGGCACTATGGATAACCTTGCCGATAAGGTAGCTATCCACATCAACGATACTCACCCCACCCTCGCTATCCCCGAGCTGATGAGAATACTGCTCGATGACTGCGGCTACGACTGGGACAAGGCTTGGGACATCGTTACTCATACCTTTGCTTACACCAACCACACCGTAATGCCCGAAGCTCTCGAAAAATGGGACTGCAACCTGCTCAAGAGCGTTACACCGAGAATCTTCTCCATCATCGTAGAGATAAACGAGAGATACTGCAAGAAACTTTGGGATATGTATCATGACGAGGGCAAGGTCACTCATATGTCCATCATCGAGAACAACATGGTAAAGATGGCTACCCTCTGCGTACACGCTTCGCACCATGTAAACGGCGTTGCTAAGATACATTCTGAGATAATCAAGAAGGAAACTTTCAAGGACGAGTACCAGTACACTCCCGAAAAGTTCACCAACGTTACCAATGGTATCGCTTACAGAAGATGGCTGTATCAGTCGAACGAGGGTCTTACCTCGCTGCTCAAGGAATGCATAGGCGACGGTTTCCTCAAGGACGCTTCCGAGCTGAGCAAGTTCAAGGCATTCGCCGACGATAAGGCAGTACTCGAAAAGCTGACCAAGATAAAGAAGGAAAACAAAGAGCGCTTCGCTAAGTATGTAAAGAACCAGTACGGCGTTTCCCTCAATACCGACTCTATCTTCGACGTACAGGTAAAGCGCCTGCACGAGTACAAGCGCCAGCAGCTCAACGCGCTCAACATCATCGCTGAGTACAATTACCTCAAGGCCAACCCCGACGCACCCTTCGTGCCCAAGACCTACATCTTCGCGGCTAAGGCTGCCCCCGGATACTACATGGCTAAGCAGATAATCAAGCTGATCTGGAACATCTCGCAGGAGCTGAGAAAAGATCCTAAGCTGAATAAAAAGCTGAACGTTATCTTCATGGAAGACTACTGCGTATCCCTCTCTGAGATACTCATGCCCGCCGCCAACATCTCCGAGCAGATCTCGCTCGCAGGTACTGAGGCTTCGGGTACCGGCAACATGAAGCTTATGATAAACGGCGCTATCACCCTCGGTACTCTCGACGGAGCTAACGTAGAGATACACGAGCAGGTAGGCGACGAGAATATCCTCCTCTTCGGCATGAATGTTGACGAGGTAGAGGCTGCTAAGCCGAATTACAAGCCTATCGACGTTTACAACTCTAACGGCGTGCTGAGAGCCGCTGTTGACAGACTCGTTTCCGGCATAAACGGCGAGCAGTTCAATGAGATAGCAAATTCGCTCAAGACTACTGACACCTACATGGCGTTCGCAGACTTCGCTTCCTATCAGGACGCGCAGAGAAGAGCGAGCGAGAGCTACTCTGACACTGAGAAGTGGGCTAAGATGAGCCTTATGAACATCGCAGGCGCAGGCATATTCTCCGCTGACAGAGCTGTTGACGAATACGCTAAGAACATCTGGAACCTTACTAAGTAATTTTCAGAATATATTTTCGCTGCGGGAAGAGTACCAAAAACTCTTTCCGCAGCTTTTTTTGTTTTGTGAAAACTGCGTGAAACAATTTGGAAAAAAGAATGTTAATTTCAGTTAACATATCATAAAAGAAAATTTACAATGATTGTACAGATTTTACTACAGAGCTTTTTTGAAGTCGATGAATTGTTGTTTAATCAGCCAAAATTTATTTTTTTTGCTCAAAACCCTTGCATTTTTCGACATATGGTGATATAATTAAATCAAGCTAAAGAGGACAACACCTCAGAAAGCTGATAATAAATTTCCGACAAAGAAGTCGCTCGAATGTTTGGATAATCAGGCATGGGCGGCGATTTTTCTTTTATGGGGATAATTAAATATCATTACCGACAATGGCGTCGCTTTCCGCATAAAGGCTCTGAAAAGGGTCGGCGGAGAAGCGGCGCTTTTTTAGTTGGCAGATGGGCGAAACTAAAAGCAAAACCAAACGAGTGGACAAAGGCGTCATTTCCGCAGGCAGGTCTGAGCGATAAGCTTGAAGCAGACCGCGCGGAGAGGACGCTTTTAATTATAGTCTGAATAGTGAACGATGGGGAAAACGCATTTCAAAAGGTCACCGGCTGCAGCGAAAAAAAGCCTTTTGATGAAGAAAAGCATCGTGAAGCAAGCAGACGAAAACATTTCAAATTTATAAGGAGTGGTCAAAAATGAAAAGAAGTTTTAAAAGGGTACTCGCAGCGATCACAGCCGGTTGTCTTTGCGTGGGAATGTTATCTTCCTGCGGCGGCAGCGATGGAGATTCGTCTAAGGCGGCGGCTGACGGAAAGGTTCTCAGAGTAGGTATGGAATGCGCATACGCACCTTTTAACTGGACGCAGAAAACCGAGGACACCCCCGACGGCGGCAAGGCTGTACCGATATACAATCAGGACGGCAGCTACGCTTACGGCTACGACGTAATGGTAGCGCAGAAGATCGCCGATGAGCTGGATATGGAACTCGAGATACATAAAGTAGAGTGGGATTCGATAGGCCTCAGCATGGATTCGGGCGAATATGACTGCATCATCGCAGGAATGGGCAGAACCGCTAAGCGCGAAAAATCTTACGCTTTCACCGAACCTTACTATTACAGAGATAACTGCATAGTAGTAAAGGCTGACTCAGATCTCGCGAACGTTACGGGACTTTCGCAGCTGAAAGGCAAGAACGTTACCGTTACAACGCAGCTCGGCACCGGCTGGGTAGACCTGCTCGATCAGGTTCCCGACGCAAAGCTCGGCTCTAACTACGAAACCACCGCAGAGGTATTCCTCGCGATCTCAAACAACGTTGCGGACGTAGCCGTTATCGACGTTCCTACTGCTGAGTCGGCGCTGCTGACCAACAAGGATCTCAAGCTCGTCAGACTTGACGAAAACGACGCTTTCCAGAACGACCAGGAAATGACTAACGTCTGCATAGCTACCAGAAAGGACGATACCGAGCTTCGCGACAAGATACAGGGAGCTATGGATAAGCTGGAGTGGGATGACAAGGCAAAGATGGACGAGCTGATGGAAACTGCAATATCTTCGCAGCCTGCGGCTAACTAAATCAGATTTCTGACTGATAAGAATACAATACCTGAAAACTTGGAATGACTGATGAAATGCGGTCATTCTGAGCCGTAAGGGCAAAATATCTATCTATAATTTATAAACTGAGAAAAGGGGAAATGTTATGAATTTCAAAGATCCTACCAACATGATCGAGTGGATCGTGTATATAGCTCTTGAATACAAGGATATGTTCCTGCAAGGCTTGTGGATAACGCTTTACATTTCAATAGTCGGCACGCTGGTCGGCTTTATCGTTGGCTACCTCGTGGGCATAGTACAGGATATCAAGATAAACAAAGATGACAATATCATAAAGCGCATACTTATGCGCCTGCTAAAGATCATCTGCCTTGTGTATGTCGAGATATTCCGCGGCACGCCTATGATAGTACAGGGCATGATAGTTTATTACGGTCTGCTGAAAGCGGAGGTAAACATCACCCCCGTGCTTGCGGGTATAATCGTTACCGTTCTCAATACCGGCGCTTACATGGCTGAAACGGTGCGCGGCGGTATCAATTCGGTGGACAAGGGCCAGAAAGAGGGCGCTTGGTCGCTGGGTATGTCGCCTATGAAGACTATGCTGCTGGTAGTTTTGCCGCAGGCTTTCAAGAACGTAGTTCCCGAAATGGTAAACACCTTCCTTACAAACCTCAAGATGACCTCGGTACTGAACGTCATCGGCGTATCGGAGCTGTTCCTCGTTGCAAAGACGGCGGGCGGTACTTACTACAAGTATTTCGAGGCTTACCTCGTTATCGCAGTCATCTACTTCGTTCTCTGCTTCATATTCAACAGAGTATTTATGGCGCTGGAGAAGAAGCTGGGCAACAAGAGCGACTACGTTCTCGCTACCGAATACATCGAAGAGAAAATGTAACTGGAGGGATCTGAAATGGCTGAAACAAAATATAACGATAAAGTAATTGCGATAGAAGACCTGAGCAAATCTTTCGGAGATCATCAGGTGCTGAGAAAGATAGATTTTACCGTGGGCAAGGGCGAAGTCATCTGCATAGTAGGCTCTTCCGGTTCAGGAAAATCTACACTGCTGCGCTGCATCAACAAGCTCGAGCGGCAGACTGACGGAAAGATATATTTCAACGGCTGCGTAGTCGCCGATAAACAGCGCGATATAAACAGCTATCGCTCAAAGGTGGGCATGGTTTTCCAGTCCTTCAACCTCTTCAACAACATGACGGTGCTGAAAAACTGCATGATAGCCGTAACTTCGGTGCTGCATGAGTCGAAAGAGGAGGCCCGCGAGCGCGCGATAAAGCACTTGAAAGCAGTAGGCATGGCGCCTTACATCAACGCTTACCCCGCTCAGCTTTCGGGCGGTCAGAAACAGCGCGTTGCGATAGCGCGTGCGCTCTGCATGAATCCCGAAGTGCTGCTTTTCGACGAGCCTACCTCCGCGCTCGACCCAGAGATGGTCGGCGGCGTGCTCAACGTAATGAAAGAGCTGGCGCAGACGGGACTTACCATGATAATCGTAACGCACGAGATGGCTTTCGCAAGAGATGTTTCCACCCGCACGATATTTATGGATAAAGGCTACATCGTAGAAGACGCGCCCCCGCAGGAGCTTTTCTACCACCCGAAGAACCCGAGAACGAGAGAATTTCTCTCACGCTTCCTAGAGGGCGACGGTTCGGATAGCTCTGACGGCAATGGCAAGGAGGCGGCTGGCGCATGAACAATATCGTTATCACAGTAGCCCGCGGCTTCGGCAGCGGCGGTAAAGAGATAGCCTCGCGCGTGGCGAAAGACCTCGGTATCTCCTGCTACGAGAACCGCATCTTAACGCTCGCCTCGCAGCTTAGCGGTCTGGATCAGGAGCTTTTCAACGAGGTGAATGAGAAGATACGCGAAAAGGGCGGCTTTTCGGCATTCATGAAAGGTCTGCCTAGGGCGCGCAGCTACATAACAAAAGGCAAGTTCGTTTCCGACGACGCGCTTTTTGAATATCAAAAAAAGATAATCCTAGATCTGGCGGAAACGCAGTCCTGCGTGATAGTCGGCAAATGCGCCGACTGGATACTCCGCGGCAGGGATAACGTAATAAGCCTGTACATCGAAGCGCCGCGCGACTTTTGCTTAAAGCGCACGATGGAGCATATGCAGGTAAACGAAGCGGTGGCGGAAAAGAACATCGTAACTACCGATAAGTACCGCGCGAATTATTACAAGTATTACACCAAGGGCAACTACTGGACGAACCCCATCAACTACGACCTTACGCTAAACAGCGAAAAGGTAGGCATAGAGCAGTGCGTTCAGCTTATTGAAGATTATGTCAAGATAAAGATGAATTATCTCGGCATAGAGAAACTATAATTCTTGCACTGCCGTACAACTATTGTGTGCGTATTGCGCAGTCAGATTTTTCGTCAGATTGCTAAAAGCCGACGCAGGCTAACTCGCGTTAGTCAAGGAGGTTTTTGGTGATATGGCGGAAAATATGCAAGCAAGACGTGCACAAAGCCGAAGGCGGTAGTTGTGCGGCAGTGCAAACAGGGAGGGTATTCACCATGAAACTGAAAGACACAGGACTTACCGCAGAGGAGCTTAAAGGGCTGGTAAACAAGTATATGATAGAGACCTACGAGCGTTTCGATTTCATTGCGGAAACGGCTAAGGGTATGTACATCTACGACGAAAAGGGCAACGCTTACCTCGACTTTTACGCAGGCATCGCGGTAAACAGCGCGGGTAACTGCAACGAAAAGGTGATCGCGGCTATACAGTCGCAGGCGGCAGACCTTATCCACACCTTCAACTACCCATACACCATTCCGCAGGCGCTGCTGGCTAAGAAGATCTGCGACACCATCGGCATGGATAAGATCTACTTCCAGAACTCGGGTACTGAGGCGAACGAGGCTATGATAAAGCTGGCGAGAAAGTACGGTATCGACCACTACGGCCCGAATAAGTACGAGATCATCACCGCTAAGATGGGCTTCCACGGCAGAAGCTTCGGCTCGATGTCGGCTACCGGTCAGCCCGATACCGCTATACAGCAGGGCTTCGGCTCTATGACCCCCGGCTTCAAGTATGCTGAATATAATAATTTGAAAGCCTTTGAGGACGCCATCACCGAAAACACCATCGCCATCATGGTAGAGCCAGTACAGGGCGAGGGCGGCGTGAACCCCGCTACTAAGGAGTTTCTGACTGGACTGAGAAAGCTCTGCGACGAAAAGGGACTTCTCCTCTGCCTCGACGAAGTTCAGACCGGCTGGTGCAGAACGGGCGAGGTAATGGCTTACATGAATTACGGCATCAAGCCCGACATCGTTTCTATGGCGAAGGCTATGGGCGGCGGACTTCCCATCGGCGCTATCTGCGCTAAGGAAGAGGTCGCGAAGAGCTTTACCAGCGGTTCGCACGGCAGCACATACAGCGGAAATCCCGTAGCCTGCGCGGCTTCGCTCGCACAGATAGGCGAGCTGCTAGACAGAGATCTTGCGGGCAACGCTAAGAAGATGGGCGCTTACTTTATGGACAAGCTGAGAGAGCTTGTGCCGCACGTCAAAGAAGTTCGCGGACTGGGCCTTATGGTAGGCGTAGAGTTTGAGGAAGGCTTCAACGCAGTGGACGTAAAGCACGCCTGCTTCGACAGAAAGCTCATCATCACAGCTATCGGCTCTAGTGTTATCCGCATGGTGCCCCCGCTGATACTCACCGAAAAGGAATGCGACAAGGCTGCCGAGATAATCGCAGAAGCTGTAAAGTCGCTCGAGAAGTGATGGTATATTAAAATATGAAACTGCAAAGAGGGCGTTAGTTCGCTCTCTTTCGGTTTAAACGGTTTAAAGTGGAGGGCTTTTACTATGGATTTCAGTTATCATATGCCCGCCGACCTGCGTTTCGGCAGGGGCTTGGCGGATAAGATAGGCGATATTTGCAAAGAGATAGGCGGCGAAAAGGTGCTTGTGGTAACGGGCACGGGCAGCACTAAGCGCTCGGGTCTGCTGGACAGAGTGCTCGATTCGCTCAAAGCGGCGGGGCTGGGCGCTGCGGTTTTCGACAAAGTTACGCAAAACCCGCTTACTACCACCGTTTACGAGGGCGTTGAGCTGGCTAAGGCTGAGGGCTGCGGCGTTATCCTCGGCGTGGGCGGCGGCTCTATAATGGACGCGGCTAAGGCTATCGCTTTCTGCACCGTGAACGCGGGCGATGTTTCCGACTACATTTTCGGCAAAAAGCAGGGCGCGGGCGCACTGCCGATAGTGCTGCTGCCGACCACCTGCGGCACGGGCAGCGAGGGCAATCAGATTGCCGTGCTGACCAACCCCGAAACTAAGGACAAAAAGGCGCTTTACACCATGCAGGTGATGCCGCGCGTTTCCGTCATCGACCCCGACGTCATGACTACTATGCCGAAAAGCGTGCTTTCATCCGTCGGCTTCGACGCTTTCACACATTCGCTCGAGGCGTACACCTCGAAAAAGGCGAACCCCATCACCGACGCGCAGGCGCTGCTGGGTATGCAGCTTTTGGCGGATGATCTGCCGAAGCTTGTGTCCGGCGAGGGCGGCGCGGCGGAATGGGAAGCCGTAAGCTTGGCGGCAACGCTGGGCGGAATGGTGATCGGCGCGGCGGGCGTTTCGGCGGCGCACGGTATGGAACACCCCGCTTCTGGTCTGAAAAACATCGTCCACGGCAGGGGACTTGCGGCGCTCACACCGCCGATAGTCGAGCGGCTGGCCACCGCCGACCCCGAAAAATTTGCGCGGGTATCGGTACTGCTTGGCGGCAGCGGAGCAGAGGACTGCGCCGAGAGCATACGCCGCTTCCTCAAAGCGATAGACCTCAGCGTGAAGCTCGGCGACCTGGGAATCACGGCGGAGGACGTGCCTTGGATGACGGAAAACTGCATGAAGATCTCGATAGGCAACCTCAAAAACGCGCCCGTAACGTTCAGCCGTGAAGAGGTAGAGCAGATATACCGCGAGGCGCTGTAAATTTTCATAGCAATATTTCAGTAGACGTTTGCATTTTCGGCAGACGTCTGCTTTTTTGTATAAAATACATCACGAAGAGTCGGCGAAATTGTTCAGGTATACAAAAGTGATGGATTTGTCACTTTGACTATTGACAATTGACGAAATTAGTGATATTATTATCACATAAGGTGATGAATAAGTCACTTTACAAGACCGGACGAAAGGAAATGGATAAAGCTATGAACGAGAATATAAAGAAAGAAAAGATAACAAAACCCATCACTCTCTGTGATTACCATAAGGCGCGGCTGGCGGGCATGGCGAGCTTATTCGTGATGGAGGTGCTCACGCTGATATTCGACCATGTAAAGGTCAGCGGCGGCGCGGGTCTGCGTGCGCTGAATTATGCGCTGATAATCATTTCGCTGGTGCTGCTGGTGCGCTGGGCGTTTATGTCGCTCATCAAAAAGCGCCCGATAGAAAAGGAGGACGAGCTTTCGCGCGAGAACATGGTGAAAGCGCACGAGAAGATAGGGCTGGTGTTTTGGCTGATACTTGGCGCGGTGCTGATACTTTCTATGTTCTGGAAAGGCAGCATAACGATACACTTTGACAACGAGTTGATGAACAGCATATGGTTTATAATTTTCAGCGGATATTTTTCGCTCGAGAGCGGCTTTTTCATCTACTACGACCGCACGGCGGCGGGCGATGATTGTGACGATGATGACGATGACGAAGAGAGCGCGGGTGACGAGTGATGCCGCAGTTAAAAACGAAACTGAAAGAGTACCGCGCGCGGCTGAATATGAAGCAGGGCGAGCTTGCCGAAAAGGTAGGCGTGCGGCGCGAAACGATAATCCGACTGGAAAAAGGGCAGTACAACCCCTCGCTGAAACTGGCGATGGATATAGCGAAAGTTTTCGGCGCGGCGGTGGAGGATATTTTCTCATTCGAGCCCGACCCCGCCGAGGATTATCAGGTGTTTGAAAATAAGTACGAAAATTAAGGAAAAAGGCCCCTGTTTCAGCGAACAGAGGTCTTTTCTTACTGTATTTAAGGCAACACCGCACAACTACCGCCTAGCGGCTTTGTGCACATCTTGCTTGCGTTTTTGCGAAGCCAAAACAATTTTCCGTCATATCACCCAAAACCTCCTAGCTTAACGCGAGTTAAGCGTCGTCGGCTTTAGGCAATCTGACGAAAAATCTGACGACGCAATCTGCACACAATAGTTGTGCGGTATTGCCTTAAATTTGCGGGATATGCTTTAGTTCACGGCGGCAGCGCTTTTTTTGTTTGCTGACTCGATATAGCAGCGTAAATGATAACTTTTTGTGAACGAGCATCTGAAAACTGATCAGAACATAATAAAAACCTTGTATTTAAGAATTAACACTTGAAATATGAGAAAATATGTGGTATAATACATTTTAGAAAGATGTAAATATTTACAGCAATGATCCGTACTACAAAAATGAGGATATGAAAAAATGGACTTTGATTATGCAAGATATGTAACGCTGATGAATGAGTTTTCTAATACTTGCGGCAAGATAAGAACTTTCAGAGATCCTGAGATAAAAAGATCGATCGTGCCGCTTTGTGAATTTTTGCGCATAGCTGCTTTTGAGGTGACTGTGGACAGCGCCAACAGCTCTTCCCACAAACCGCTCATGCAGCCTTTTTTCTACTATTTCAAAGGAACAGCAGACAGAAAGCGTGCACTTAAGATAGATGAAACTATTTATGATGGCAGCGTGGCGCACTATAATATACTGCCCTCATTTGGTGAACCTGATTGGAGCGAACAGGAATTAGAGCAGATACGGGCACTTGAAAAACAGGTGGCTATGCATAGCGAACGAGGATACATAATGAAACTTGCTGAAGAAAAAGGCAGGATAGATGAGACGTTAGAGATATACCTGCTGCCATATTTTTTTGAATATATCGGCAGAGTGATGGCAGAAGGCAAGCTCGATAAATACGGTGCGGTATATTTTAATCTAAAGCGCTTTTCTTTGGTAAATGAGTATTTTAGCCGTCGTGTAGCTGATGATATAATGCGCTCTTATATCAGAGGGCTTGAAAGATCTGTGAAGGGCGATAAATGTATATGTCGTGTTGGCGGAGATAATTTCGTTATGCTATATGAAAAGGCTGACCTCGATGCTGTTGTGGAGTATTTGCTAGGCAAAAAAGTGAAGCTGAATGGTATAGAAGTAAACGTTTCCGCAACAGCGGGATACTGCACCATAACCGAGGGCGTGAGAAAGCCGACTGATGTTATGGACAGAATAAGCGAAACTATACAGATGGCGCGTACTGTTTATAAAAAGCCGTATGCTTTTTATGACCCAAAGATGGCTGAGCAAAAAAAACGTATGAAGGAAATAGAAAATATATTTCCCGAAGCCATTAAAAATGAGGAATTTAAGGTATATTATCAGCCAAAGGTGCGTATAGAAGACGGAAAAATAATCGGCGCAGAGGCTCTTTGCCGATGGGTCAGAAACGGCAGCATAGTTTCGCCTATGCAGTTTATTCCTGTGCTGGAGCGCAGCTCTTCTATATGTGTGTTGGATTTCTATATGCTGGAACATGTTTGCTGTGATATACGTCGCTGGCTGGACGAGGGAAGGAAAGTCGTAAAAGTTTCTGTTAATCTCTCTCGTATGCATTTAGGCAGCGAAATGCTGCTGGAAAATATACTCGGCATAATCGACCGCCACGGTGTTCCACATGAATATTTAGAGATAGAACTTACTGAAACCAGTGCAGATGTTGATTTTGATGAGCTTAAAAACATCGTTAATGGTCTGCATGAAAGCAACGTAAGCACCGCGGTCGATGATTTTGGCACGGGCTTTTCTTCGCTGAAGCTGATAACTGAGCTTCCTTGGGGCGTACTGAAGATCGATAAGAGCTTTATACCTGAAGACAGCAATGAGCACTCTAAACGTGAGAAAATACTGCGCCATATTATAACAATGTCGCACGATCTGGGAATGGAATGTATAGCTGAGGGCGTGGAAACGCTTGATCAAGCTAGGCTTTTACACCAAATGGAATGTTACTTGGCTCAAGGCTTTTATTACGCAAATCCAATGCCCTGTGAGGACTATGAAAAAAATCTTATGTGTGAGTGATCGGGTAAAATATTCCTCTGCGGAAAAGGCAGGGGGATATTTTTTTGCTACGGAATCCGTTTTTATATGGACTGTATGGGCGTGATATAATATAGACACACAAAAGATACAGCTTAAGCAAGCTGAGCCAAAAATAAATTTCAGAGGAGATTTTTAACATGAGTGAACAAAAATTCGGCACGGAAAACAGCACGCAGTTCGTACCCGCAAAGTGCACCGCCTGCGGCGGCGAGCTGGAGGTAGACCCGAAGCAGGAAACAGCGGTGTGCCGCTACTGCGGAGAAACTTTCGTAGTATCAAAAGCGGTGAATAATTACAATGTAGAGCACAACACTTACAATACCAAGATAGTCAACGAGCGCAAGGGCGACATGGAGTCGATGCTGAACTTTATCAGCGACCGCGAGGACAAGAAATACGCGCGTGCAAAGGAGCAGAAAGCGGAGCGCAGCAAGCGCAACAAGACCCTGCTATGGGCGCTGGGCTGGATATTTATATTTCCCGTACCGCTGACTATACTGATGCTGAGAAACAAGAAGCTGGCGGACAAGGTGCGCTACGGAATAATCGCGGCGGCGTGGGTGGTATACATACTGCTGCTGGTGATAACGCAGATCACCGGCGACAAGGACAGCGATAAAGCGGCAGATGTTTCAAGCGAAACAAGCTCGGCGGCTGAGAGCGAAGCGGACGACATAGACCTCGACGCGATAGTTGACAAATTAAAGGACAGCGAAGCGGAAACGAAGCAGACGGAAGCGCCCGCCGAGAGCAATCCCGAGAAGGAAACAAAGGCAACGAAAGAAACGAAAAAGACCGAGAAAGAGACGAAGAAAACTGAGGAAGAGCCTAAAGAGAGCGAGCCGAGCCTTGACGACATAAAGAAGGCGATAGAGGGCGGAGATTACTCGCTGGTATCGGCAGACTTCAAGGAAGTAATGGACGGCTACGAGGCATTCTTTGACCAGTACATCGAGTTTATGAACAAGTACAATTCGGGCGAGGGCGACCAGCTTGAAATGATGAATGATTACATGGATATGGTATCGCAGGAGACGGAGTGGATGGACAAGATAAACGCCATCGACGAAAAATCGCTGACAGTAGCCGACGACGCGTACTATATAATAGTTACGACGAGGGTGCAGAAGAAGTTGGCGGACGCTAGTTTGTGATAGAAGATCCCCTAATATAAAATGAAAAAACCGGCAGTCTGTACGAGAATGTACTGGCTGCCGGTTTTTTGAGGGGGATTATTTTTTTATCATATAGAATAATAATCCTTTTTTCCAAAAAGTGATTTTGTCAATAAAACTTGACACATTGACCGCAAGGATCTTGAAGTTAAGAAGCGATGGTCATAGCCGAATCTGCCCGCCCCGCACTAAATATCCCAGTGAAATATTTCTTTCAAAACTTGTTGATTCTCAGCAACATTCATAAAATGTTTGTTTTTTATTATTGTTGTTGTTAGAATTTCTGATAAAATGTTAAGAAAGGTGGGCATAGCGCAAAAAAAGCGCGCTTTTGACTTCGATTTTTGGATTATTGGAGGAATTTTTATGAAAAAATTTGTAGCAGGCGTTGTAGCGCTGACGATAGCGTTCGGCGGAATGGCACTGCCGGCGGAGAGCGGCGTCTGCATAGCAGATAAATTTGCGGTTTCAGCAGGTGCAGAATCTGACGAGGACTTTCGGTATAATGTTTTTTATGACGGAACTGTTGAGATAACTGGTTATAGCGGTGATAATGAAATCATTAATATTCCAAGTACTATTAATGATAAGAAAGTTACAAGCATTGGAGATTATGCGTTTAGTGATTGTTCTGGTCTTACAAGTGTAACTATCCCAGACAGCGTAACAAGCATTGGAAATTGTGCATTTGATGGTTGTTCTGGTCTTACAAATGTAACTATTCCAAACAGCGTAACAAGCATTGGAGATTATGCGTTTTGTAAGTGTTCTGGTCTTACAAGTATAACTATCCCAAACAGCGTAACAAGCATTGGAAATTCCGCATTTTATAATTGTAAAAGTCTTACAAGTATAACTATCCCAGACAGTGTAACTAGTATTGGCGATTATGCGTTTAGTGATTGTTCTGGTCTTACAAGTATAACCATCCCAGACAGCGTAACAAGCATTGGAAATTGTGCGTTTTATTCTTGTAGTAGTTTGAAAAATATAACTGTTAGTTCCAACAATAAGAATTATACATCAGAAGATGGAGTATTAATTAATAAGGATAAAAACGAGTTAATGCAATATCCTATAGGCAAGAATGAAACAGCATATACTATTCCAAATGGAGTAACAAGTATTGGAGATGGTGCGTTTTATTGGTGCTATGGTCTTACAAGTATAACTATCCCAAACAGCGTAACAAGCATTGGAGATCGGGCGTTTCGTAGTTGTTCTGGTCTTACAAATCTGGTTTTGCCGGACAGCATGGAAGAGATCGGAAGCTATGCTTTCGATGACTGCTCTAGCCTTTCATATGTAGTAATTCCGAAGAACATAAAAAAGATCGACTCTCTTGCATTTAGCAGCTGTAAAAAGCTTAAAGACGTATATTACAAAGGCTCAAAAAGTGACTGGAAAAAGATCAAGAACGAGGGTTCACAAAGTATAGATACAAACGCGGGAATAAAGGACGCGACTATCCACTACAACTACACCCCCGACGAGCTAACCGTCGATAAGGTGAAAACTACCAAATTTACCTGCACCGATAAGGCTGTAAAGATCAACTGGGAAAAGGTCAACGGCGCGGCGGGCTACCGCGTGTATGCTTATAACGCAAAGACCAAAAAGTGGAGCACTGCGGCGACGGTTTCGGCTTCTACCCTCAGCTTCAAGCAGACGGGCTTGAAGTCGGGAACGACTTACAAATACAAGGTCAAGGCTTACGCGAAGCAGGACGGCAAGACCTACTGGGGCGAGGCTTCCGACACGATGACGACCACCACGAAGCCCGCCCAGCCCGCGATAAAATCTACCTCGGCTTCGACGAGCGCGGTAAGGCTAAACTGGAACGCTGTTTCTGGCGCGAATGGTTACAGAGTGGTGAGATACGACGCTAACGCCAAGAAATGGGCGTCTGTCGGCACGATCAAGACCACATCGTTCAAGGAAACGAAGCTTAAAGGCAAGACTTCGTACAAGTACAAAGTCAAAGCGTACCGCAAGGTAGGCGGCGCGACTTACTGGAGCGAGTACAGCGCAGTCAAGAGCGTAAAAACTAAATAACAAAATCTCAGCAGTCTGCACTAAAAATGCGGACTGCTGTTTTTATGCCCCTTCCCTTGACAACCATCTCTCAATGCTGTATAATAATAACAACCGCAGACATTCCCCGCGAGTGCCTGCAAAGTCCCTTCGGAGCGCTCGTCTGAGGGGATTTCTTATTTGCGGCAATGGTCAGCGCCCGCGGAATGGAAATTTATATCCGCCGCGAAATGCTTGTATAATATTAAGGGTAATCCCTATCGAAAGGAGGTCGGCGATATGCTGAATATCGGCTGTGGATTTGAAGTTGAGGGCAGGCTGTATACCGTGCTTGAACTGCTCGGCAAGGGCGCTAACGCCGCCGCTTATCTTGCTCAGTGTCAAAACGGCGGGCTTGCGGCTAAGTGCATTTTAAAAGAATATTCACCCGCAGACCTCGCGGAGAGCGACCCCGCTTTTGCTGAGGGCAAGGCGCGCTTTGTTGCGGCGGGCAGGGCGCAGAACCGCATACGCCAGATCTCCGCGCTCGGTAATCAGACCCCGCCCGTCAACCGCATTTTTGAAGCGAATGGAACCGCTTATGTCGAGGTCGCCTGCTATAACGGCACTGCGCTCGATAAGCCGATAGCCGCGGGCGCGCTCACTCTGCCGCAGTATATCGCCATCTGCCGCACCATCGCGAAGACTGTCGGCGGCTACCATGCGGCGGGGATGCTCTGCCTTGACCTAAAGCCTGAAAATATTTTTATATTGCAAAATTCGCCCGATGATACCGTCACCCAGCTTGTGGAATTTATCGACTTCGACAGCGTTCGCGAACTTTCTCAGCTCGGCGCGGGCGCTGCGTATACTCGCGATTGGGCCGCCCCCGAACAACTGAATATGCAGACGGCGGGCAGGCTCGGCTTCGCGGCGGATATTTACACCTTGGGCGAGATAGTATTTTACATACTTTTCGGCAGACATTCTGCGGCGGCGGAGCACCGCGGCTTCTCAAAATACCCGTTCGATAAATGCCGCCGAAGCTGTCTGAAATACACCGAGCGTCCCGATATACAGTCGCTATTCACACGCTTTTTCCGCGGCACACTGCGCTCTTCCGCCGCTAACCGCTTTGAGAACATCGGCATGGCGGCCGACCTGCTCGGCGAGATAATAGAGGAGCTGGAGCGCAAAGAGTACGTTATACCATCTCTGCCGCCCGTTTCGCCAGATTTCGTCGGCAGGGATGCCGAGCTTTCGCAGATAGCCAAGAGCCTTTCGGCAAACCCCGTGCTCTACATCACAGGCGTGGGCGGTATCGGCAAATCTGCACTGGTAAAAAATTACATCACGCGGTACAGGGCGCGCTATGAGGTGATAGTCTACCTTGAATATGACGGCGAATTTCGCCACACTTTCTGCGACGATATGCAGCTTCAGATCAGTACCATCTCGCGGCAGGATGACGAGCCGCCGAGCGATTATTTTGATCGCAAACTGCTTGCCTTTAGGCGTATATGCGGCGGCAAGCGCGTGCTTTTTGTGCTGGATAATTATAACGATAGGTTCACGAAAGACCTCAGCCGCATTATCAACTGCGGGTTTGAAACGATGATCGCGACAAGAAATCAGCCGCCGAAAAACAGTTTTGCACATATGGAAGTCACCGCCCTGCGCGATAATACCGACCTGCTAAAGCTCGCCGCGCTGAATCTGGGTCACCCGCTTTCGCGTGAAGAACGCGCCTGCTTTGAGGAAATGATAGGGCTGATACAGGGGCACACGCTGGTGCTCGAGCTTATCGCGCGGCAGATAGCGGCGGGCAGGCTTGACGTTCGCACCGCGCTGGAGCTTATCCGCGAGAACGGCTTTTCGCGCTTTTCAGACGAAAAGATAGGCAACATAAAGGACGGCGAAGAGGTCTGCGATACCCTTTCGGCGATTATCTCGGCGCTTTTCGACGCGGGCACTGTAAGCATGACCGAGCGCTTGGCGCTGAAACGGCTCGCCCTGCTGAACGTTAGGGGGATAGAGGCTGAGCTTATAGGCAGATTTTTCTCAGATATACAGCCGAAAACGGCGGAAAATCTGGCGGCAAACGGCTGGCTTTACGACGGCGGCAGAGTGCGCCTGCACCCAGTTATCGCGGAAACGGTGCGCGGCTGGGAGTGGCAGGCGGACGACCTTACTGTGATGGAATATCATCAGCAGGCGGTGGATATTTACGTCGGCATGGGCAACGCGGCGCAGATAAAGGCGATTTTGCGCGAAGCGGAGCGTTTTGCCGTGCAGCACCCGCGGCATATCATCACGGCGATGTACCACAACATGGTGGGATTTTACTATGACGCACTGCTTGGCGGCGCGTATTATACGGAAACCGCCGAGGAGGAAGCCCTGCTTGAAAAGATGATAGCTTCAGCAGACGCGGCGATAGCTGAGGCGGAGCTTTCGCGGGACGAGCGCAAGGGCAAGTATCTGGCGCAGTACTGTATATCGCTGGCGAGCGTGCTGATACGCAGTATGCCGGATTGCGAAAACGAAGCCGCTGAACTGCTCGACAGGGCGCGCGGGCTGATAGAGAGCGAGCCTGCGGCGAGCGAGAATCGCTGTTACTACTGCATGGCGGCGGCGTGGTATTTCACGCTGATACGCCCCGACCTAGAGGAAACGCGACGGCTCATCGACCGCGCCGAGCAGATAGCGAAGCAGGTATTTTCGACCGAGCTGGAGCTTATCGACATCATAAACATACCCGCGGCGAACTGCTGTTTTTACCACGGCGAGCTTGACTCGGCGGCGGAGAAGATAGAGGAAGCGGCGGAAATGTGCGGCGGCCACCCCGACTCACTGCCATACATCGACAAAAAGGCGGAGCTGCTGAACATCTTGATAGACATTTACCTCGAGATGGGCGACTTAGAGCGCTGCCGCGGGCTTGCGGCGGAGATCGACCGCATGAACGAGGAGTACGGCGAGATGGGTCTGCGAATAGAGATCTCGCCGGATAAGCGCGAAAAGATAGGCATATAAAAATAAGAACAGCAGTTTGTAACGAAACGCAGACTGCTGTTTTTTGTGTGTTAAATTTACTTTCTGCCGCTGTTGATGACGCTGTAAAGCGCGTCGATGGGTTCGTTTGAATTGGCGCAGTACATCAGCAGGCAGTCGAACGGGTGGCAGACGTAAAGCTTGGAAAACCCGCAGGAATCAAGGGTAGCGTCAAGCTCGTCGCAGAAGTCGAGCAGATTTCCCGCTATCTCGTTCGGCTCGCTGTTGTCTGCTTCGTAGTAGAAATTGTAAAATTTCAGCAGTATCAGCGTCTGCGGAGCAGGTCGTAGGAAGCGGTATTGCCGTTCAATATCCTGCCGAGGGTAACGTCGTTCGGCAGCGATTCGGTAAATCGGCGGGGCAGAGTGCGGCGGTCGAGGCGAGTTTCGGTCTGATATTTGTAGCCGAGCAGCGTTTCGATAGTCAAACTGCCGAGCCTTTCCTCCGAAAGCCGCTGTTCGTAATCATATTCGATAAGTCTGGAGTGCAGTATATCGACCTCTTCTCTGATAAGCCGCCTTGCGAGCTGAAACTGCTGTTCGTTATTGTAGCAGTGCGCCGAGAGGTAGCGCAGGAACTGCTCTTCGTCGGCGGTGGTGATTATCGCGGAGAGTATCTGCGAAGTAGCGGTGTGGGCGTTTTCCTGCGGCACGAAGCCCTGCGAGCTTTCAAGCAGGCGGACGGCGGCGGAGTAGGGCAGTTTATGGTAAAGGGTGTACATAAAAACGGCGTCGGTACGGCTTTTTATGTTGAAGGGTATGGTGAGAAAGTGCTTTTGGAAAAAATCCTCGGTCTGCCGCAAGTCCATCTCGAGGGCGCAGCAAAGGTCGTAATTGTTCCGCCGATTGGTGACGCCGGGGGTAGTTCCGCGCACCCATTCCAGCACGGTACGCGGGCAGGGGATACCTAGCAGATCTTTATAGCGGCGCTTGACCTCGGCGAGCATGATATTCTCATCGGCGGCGGTGCAGGGCGTACCCAGCTCGGTAAGTCTGGCGGCAAGCCCCTCGAGGAAAACGGGCCGCGCCTCCAGTGCCATGGCGCGTTCAACGCCCGCGGCGATGTCCTCAGCGCTTTCAGCCTCAGCAGGTTCGCCGAAGCAGGTAGTATCGTATATAAATTCAGTATATTCGCCGCGCTCAGCTTCAGCGGCGATCTCTTTTAGCATCATAAACAAAACCTCGTTTTTTGCTGCCGCATATGGCAGCAGGTGATATATTATGAAGATATTATAACATTTTTGGGGGTGGTTTGCAAGGGGGGAGAAATTTTTTATAGGCATTTTCAGCAAAAATTCCCACTAATAATCCCCCGTCTGCCCGCAGATAATATAACTGCAACCCCGATACAAAATATTTTATTGAAAGGAAGTAATCATCATGAAAGGCATTACTACTCCCGAAGGCAGACAGACTCTGGAACAGTTTAAGATGGAGGCGGCTAACGAAGTTGGCGTAAACCTCAAGCAGGGCTATAACGGCGATCTTACCTCCCGTGAGGTAGGCTCGGTCGGCGGTCAGATGGTCAAAATGACCTTCCCCGAACGCCGATGGCTATTTTCCAGAAACAGTGTAAAAGTAACAGGACGTGTCAAGGATATTACATATGAAATGGGATTAACAGCATAAAATGTATTAAGAACTGTTGATCTATGGCATTGATTTTAAAGCATTTAACTGCAAAATCTTTCCGGGCAGATCATTGGTCGGCGGTAAGATCAAGTGATGATCATATCCGTGACAATGGTGAGAATTTAGTAAACCACGGCAGAAGATTTGGGGGTCTTCTGTCGTGGCTTTTTTGTGACAGATTTTCTTCCGCCCTTGCTTTCCCCGCAGAAAAATGGTATAATGAGAATAACAAATATTTTCAAGGAGGCAGGACAAATGGGCATTTACGTTAACCCTGATAATATTGATTTTCAGCGTTGTTTGCAACAGGATATATACGTTGATAAAAGTATGATAATAGAATGTATCAATAAATATATCAATACCGAAGACCGCTTTATCAATATCTCTATGCCCTTGCGCTTCGGCAAATCAATGACCGCAAATATGCTCACTGCTTATTACAGCCGCGGCTGCGATTCTCGTAAGATGTTTTCTAATCTAAAAATTGCGAAATCTACTGGCTTTGAAAAGCATCTGAACAAGTATAATGTTATTCATATAAATATGGTGAATTTTCTCAGCGAATCAAAAGATATGAATGAATTGATTGATTTCGTCAGCGATACAGCAGATAAAGGACAAGAATTATCCTGATTGTTTGAAAAACTACTCGGGCGAGGTTTTGCTTATGCACTGTAAGTCCACTGCTTTTCTGTGCCTGGATCTGGGCTGACCATTCGGTCAGGCGAAATTCGTTCTTTACCGTTGCGATTGTTGTTTTCATTATCTTTATCTCCACATCTAATTTGCTCTAAGCGGCTCTATAGACTTTTTGAGATCGTATAATTTACTCTATGGAGTTGCTTGAAGTTTATTATACTTCTTTAGGCATCGGTGGGGTAGATGCGGAGGGTTTGACGGTTACAGTAAATCAAGGGTTTGTGACGTTTTTTAAAGATACGAAAAGGCAAAGTGGATATTTTCCTACATTTTCGTGTATTCAATGAAACCTTAAAAGCTAGAATATTGAAATCATTTTTTTGTGCGGTTTATTGACATGATGTGTGTGATTTGTTATAATAAAATAAAGTTAGCAAAGTGAAATTATGAGGTCGAAATTGACTAGTATTTTTACTTGCGCCGTATGATGTATTAAAAAATTGTGGAGGGTCTAAAATGAAAAGCCGAGTCTTTGGAACACTTGCCAGTATAATGATGATAATAAGTCTGTTGACCTATTTTCCAGCTGTTGGCGCTAGTGCGGAAGAGACATTAGTGAATGACAGCAAAAGCAGTGTATCTGTGAATAACGATGATTATTCTGTAAGCGGTACTACTTCTTTTGGTAAAATGTTTTCTGATTCCATTGATGAAAAATCGCAGGAACAGGAAGATAACGACGGATACAATGTTTTTGCGGCAGAGTATTCAGAGCAGAATTCATTTTATGTAAGCTTTGAAACTAAAGAAAACTGTACTTTGCTCGTTGGTATCTATGACGAGGCGGGCGAAAAAATGCTCGCGTCAGGCAGACAGGCTGTAACGTTTGACGAAACTGAAAAGATCGTTGAGATAGATACAGGCGTTATTCCTGATTATTACTATTTGAAAGTATTTCTTGTAGATGATAATTCTCTCAGACCTTTGTGCAAAGCGTATCAGTCGCCTAATTATACACGCGAAATGCAGGAGTTTTTCCAAAAGGATACGGATGATTTCGAGGATGATAAGGTTCTGAATTTCGACAGCGATAAGGATAATAATTTCGCGGTCTATTCTGATGATACTATAATCATCGACAGAAAAGACGGCGTTAATGATGTTGTGCTGTCTGATCTGGAAAACGAAAAATACACTATAGAAAATATCGACAGCTCGATATCTTCTTTAAAAGAGGGAGACATTTTTGCTTATCAGTATTCTGATGATGATGCTCTCATCGTAAAGATCAAGAGCATTGACATCGACGGAACTACTGCAAACATCACAGGCGATGATGTTGATATGGAAAATGTCTTTGAATATGTGAAGATTGATGCCGAGCAGGGAGCTGCTGACGCTGAGGTCGATACCAGCGGGTGCGATGATTCTACCGTATATAAGGGCGTTGAGATCGAAGATCAGAATGAATCAACTCCTGATACAGAGAATGGCATTCAGCCACAGTTGTTAGCTGCAGATGCAGACGCAAGTCTGAAGGGTACTTTTGTATATGAATTTTTGGGCGCAAAAAATAATGAAGATGACCCCGATTCACATTTAAAAGGCTCTTTAAAAATGGGCGTAAGCGCAAATATCAAATTGTATATATCAGCAAAGTATCAATACCTTGAACTTAAGCTGAGTGCTGATGTAACAATAAACGTTTCTATTGAAGATAAAGCGTCACTTTCTATACCATTAGGTGAAGCTAGATACATACCAGTTACAGGCGTAACTATAAAATACAAAATGGCATTTGTTGTTGAGGTCAATGCTTCACTGAAATATGAAGTAAAATATACTCTTGCGTCTGTAGGTTTTTCTGTTTCGAGCGATGTCGGATTTAAAAATCTAACTAAAAAACCTACTACAGAGTATACACCTGAATTGAGCACATCGATATCTGCCTTTATTGGAATGCAATATACCCTAAAAGCTTCTTTTATCAGTGAAAAAATTGTTGATGCCTCACTAACTACACGAATAGGCTTCACAATAAATGCTAGTGCTGTTATTGCAACTACTAATGATTCAGTAATACATGATTGTATTCTTTGCTTTGACGGAGATATGACGCCTGAAATATCTTTCGTTGCTAAATGCAAATTGTTCAACAGTAATAAGCTGTCGTGGGAAGCACAGTTGTTTGATTTGAAGCTAAAAGTATTAAACTTCTACTACTGTAATGACCTTCATAAATTTGGCTGGGGCGAATGTCCGCGGAAAAAATATAAAGTAACATATACGGTCTATGATGAAAACAAAGATCCTGTGAAGGATGCAGTAATAGATACAGGCGTGAAAAACATCCAACCGCTGACAACAGATGATTCAGGTACAGCAACAGCATACCTAAAAGCAGGCACCTATACAGCTACGCTGGAGAATTACAAAGACAGCAAAGAAAAAGAATATGTTATAAATGAAAAGCGCACAAGCGTTAGGCTAAGCACCAAAGGCGCAGATCTGAGCGATACTGTTGATGATTATGAAAATTGCGATAATGATTTTGAGATATATCGTTATTCGGAGAATACTTGTAAAATAACGGGATATAAAGGTTCAAAAACCAAACTGAAAATCCCGAAAAAAATATATGGTCGTGTGGTCACGGGAATAAACTCCCTTGGTTCAAATGCAACGATCAAAGAGGTTATTATACCAAATAATATAGAGATTACTGATTTTGCTTTTGATAATTGTAGTTCTCTCCAAAAAATAACTGTTGCTGATGATAATAAATACTATACGTCAGTTGATGGTATTTTATTTAGCAAGAATAAGGACACGATCATCCGTTTCCCAATAGGCAGATCAGAAACTGAATATGTTATACCTGATAGTGTTATTGAAATAGGTGATAATGCTTTTGAAGACTGCGGCAATTTATTAAGTATTACGATACCATATGGGGTTACTACTTTAGGAGATAATGCATTTTCAGGTACTTCAATATCTGTAATTGATATTCCTGCAAGTGTAACAAGCATAAGCGGGGCATTTAGCTATTGTAAAAAATTAGCACATTTTACGATACCGAATTGTATTAAGACTTTAGATATGTATGCTTTTTCAGACTGTTCATCTTTAACGGGAATAATTATTCCTGATTCTGTTACAACAATAAAATATGGTGCTTTTTCAGGCTGTTCATCTTTAACGGAATTAATTATTCCCGATTCTGTTACAACAATAGAAGATAACGCTTTTGAGAGTTGCTCGTCGTTAACTGAAGTTTCAGTCCCTGATTCTGTTACCACAATGGGTTCATGTTTTGCAAATTGTACAAATTTAAAAACTGTTAAATTACCAAAAAGTATTGACCATATCAGCGGTTTTGCAAATTGTGAAAATCTTGAAAATGTGATTTATCCAGAAAATGTGAAGCGCATTGGGGATGAGGCTTTTAAGCTCTGCAAAAAAATAACGAAGTTCACTATACCTGATAGCGTAACTGAAATTGGTGGCAGTGCTTTTGCAAGCAGCGGTTTAACTTCAATAGTTATACCTGACACAGTTACTACTATAGGTGAATATGCTTTTAATGACTGCAAATCACTGGAAAGCATAAAGCTTCCAAATCAATTGCAGAGAATAGAATATTGTACATTCGAGGATTGCACAGCGTTAACACATATAACCATTCCAAATGCTGTTACCTATATAAGTCTCTGTGCTTTTAAAAACTGCGCTTTAACTTCAATATCTATACCTGATACAGTTACTTCAATTGATTCGGGTGCCTTTGAAAAATGTAATTCGTTGGAAAGCGTAAAGCTTCCAAATCAATTGCAGAGAATAGAATATTCTACATTCGAGGATTGCACAGCGTTAACACATATAACCATTCCAAATACTGTTACATATATAGGTGATTATGCGTTTTACGACTCTGGTCTAAAAACAGTCACCATGCCGAGTGGCGTTAATTATTATCAAACCTCTTTCCCCAGCGGTGTACAATTCACCTACACGACCCCTGCAAGCTCAACTGCACAAACGGCTTTTGATAATTCAGAAGTGGACACGCTCGCTGCTGACAGCACAAATGCAGTAGTTCTTGATGAAACGAGCAATGTTTCTGAGATAAAAACACAGAGCGAAAGCATTCAGCCTGAAAGCCGCTATGCTTATTTTAAAAATCTTCACCCAAAAGAGATCTATAATTTCTATGTTATAAAATCATTCTCTACCGATGATTTAATGTCAGCAGATAATCTGCTGTACATAAGTCAGGTAGAAACAGACGAAGATGGCAAGCTTTCTATTTTGTATGCTCCTTTAAGCGATTATGATGACGCTCAGGTTTTTGTGATTCCAATGAATCAGACGGATATTTCTGATGCTGAGATCACCATTGATGAAATACAGCTTGACAATGGAAAAACTTCATTAGTTCCGCAGGTCAAGCTCGGCGAAAAAACTCTCACAGAGGGTCTGGACTATGAAGTTTATGGCGAAACCTTAGTAGATGATGTATCTGAATATGCTTTGACAATAAACGGAATAGGTCTCTATTGCGGCACCGTCGAAAAGCAGGGCAAGGGTCACACCTTCAGCGATTGGACGATCACTAAACAGCCTACCTGTACGGAGGACGGAGAAGAGACAAGAATTTGCAGTGATTGTGGCAATATCGAGACTAAAGTGATTCCTGCAAATGGGCACACAATAGTGATCGACAAGGCTATAGCCGCAACCTGTACATCAACTGGAAAAACCGAAGGCTCACATTGCTCAGTTTGTGGAACAGTTATTGAAGCACAGCAAATCATTCCATTGTCCAGCCACAAATCCAGCAACTGGATAGTAGACAAGCCTGCGGCTATCGGCGTTAAAGGCTCGAAGCACAAGGAGTGCACGGTTTGCGGCAAGGTTCTCGAGACCGCTGAGATACCCGCGCTTTCAAAGCAGAACATTTCGAGAGCGACTGTTACGCTTTCAAAATCGACCTATGTTTACGACGGCAAGGCTAAGAAGCCAAGCGTGACTGTTAAACTCGGCGGCAAGACTCTCAAAAATGGTACAGATTATACAGTATCTTACAGCAGCAACGTTAAGGCCGGCACTGCGACCGTAAAGATCACGGGCAAGGGCGATTACACCGGTTCGATCACTAAGAATTTCAACATTAAAAATGATTTCAAGCAGGCGACTGTTACCGGCATTTCCACTAAGACCTACAACGGCAAGTCTCAGACTCAGAAAATCACGGTCAAGTTCGGCGGCAAAACGCTGAGGAATGGCACGGATTACACGGTTTCGTACAGCAACAACAAGAACATCGGCACGGCGAGCATGAAGATCGTCGGCAAGGGCGACTACGCTGGTACGATTGGAAAAACGTTCAAGATCAGCCCCGTAAAGATGAGCATCAGCAAGCTGAGAGCGAAATCGAAGGCGTTCAAAGCTAGCTGGGCGAAGAACAATCAGGCCACCGGATATGAGATACAGTACGGCACGAATTCCAAGTTCAAGAGCGCGAAAAAGGTAGCGATAACCAAAAAGACGACCACTGCTAAGACCATTACTAAGCTTAAAGCGAGCAAGAAATATTTTGTTCGCATGAGAATTTATACCACTGTAAATGGCAAGAAGTACTATGGCGCTTGGTCGGCTGTTAAGACGGTTACTACTAAGAAGTAAGGTTTAGTTGTAAGTATATTTTCACCCCTATGCAGTTTTCGAACTGTGTAGGGGTGAATTTTGTTATACCATATTATATTTTTTAACGTTAATTATTCAAATAAATTCTAGCATTTTGTTTTGTATACAAAACTCGTAACTCAACTTCTTAGCTTCTGACTTTTTAAAGTCCACTAAAATATATGTACCATCAAATGCGGTGATTTCACCTGTACCAAAGGCTTTATGCCTTACCTGTTTTCAGACAATATCTGTTGGAATCACTATCTGTGGTTTAGATTCTGGTTTTGATGTGATCGAAGTCGTATTGTTTGGCTTCCCTATTCCCTTTTTCTTTGCAGCAGTCATTATCTTTGAGTATTCAGCATCGACATTCTTTCCGCGGCTTTTGTAGTCATCCATATCATTAAATACAAACATCTGTGGCTTTTTTACGTCATTATCCGGTACGGGTTTGATTGGGAACATCCATACATTTCTGACATTACCATCTTCACCAGGCTGAATATCTGTATATGGCTTACACACAAACTCTATTCTTCCACAGTAAATGTACTCTCCAGCATCAATCACCTCAAACAAGTGGACGTCAATACCGTTACTCCCGGACTCAGCTAATGTAGCATTTTGCGCCCATTGAATGTCCTGGTCGCCCGATTTGCCCATACCCGTATAATGCAGAACTCCACCTATCCATTTATCATGATAAAGACCTTTTGTATAATCGGATATAATTACCAACGAATTCGTAGTTTTTGAGCGGCGCATGCCTCCCATATTTCCGCATTTGAATATTTCTACAATATCCGCATTCTTTATAATTTGTCCTATTTCTAATCCAGGATCAAACATAAATACGCCTCCAATTTACTACCATCTGATCAATAGTACATACTGCAAGCAAGTATGATTTTATATTGACATTTATCTAATTGTGACTTGATTATACCATATCGCTAATTTGTATTTTACAGATCAAGCTTTTTATATGCTTTTTTTACTATCTGAGCCATAAGTGATCTTCTTTTAGCTAAAAAATCAGGGTAAGATAATTGTTCAAAATTCTCAGGCAGTGCATTCTGCTCACAAGCAAGTTTATAGCCCTCTTCGCCAAGTTTTTCCTTGTATCTGCCAACATACTTTGTTGGAGGATCATCGGCAATATCAATATTGGTCTGATAGTCCAAATATGTAAAATTTGCAATTTGATTTCGATCGCGGTCGTTGTCATACCCAATTTCTTCAAGATAATGCTTAGGAAAAATGTGGTGTTTATCAACAGAATTCTTTTCTCCGCTTGTTCCTAAAACAAAATACTGCGAAAGTGGTGCGGTACTGAAAAGCATTGGTGTACCAAGTACATTGATCGCTGCAATGTATCCATACCATGCCGGTGACGTAGCAGATGAACTGTTCAATTCCGAAGGCAATGAATAATCAAAATAATCATCAGTAAATCTATTAGATATAACATTATTCAAATATGATACAAATTCGTCAGCATTATGTACATCTCTTAGATCAGCAAACTGTTTTTCGACTTCCGATTCGGTTGACCCTGTATAAAAACCTGTGATCGTAGACATAAAGATCCATTTTCGTATGATTATCTGAAGCTGCAAAGAGGGCACCTTATAATCGTATTTTCCAATAAGATACAGAATGTAGCTAAAAGCTACGGCGTTTGACGATGCGACCAAGCTTCCTTTCAGATAGCCTGCCGAGGCAAATAAATTCATAAATGCGTGCCAGTTATTGAGCCTAGTGACCATATCAAGAGAATTCTTAAAAATCTTCAGGTTTTCTTCTCTGAGACTTTTGGTGATCTCTCCGCTCTTTAGATCTTTACCTCGAAGCAGCATATATGCATAACGCAAACGCGCTCTTCTAAAGCCGACACCAATAGTCATCCTAATAAGATGCGATGGGTCTACCTGTATGATCTGGTTGAAAGACGTACCATTTGCCGGTATTCTTGATTCGGCGCAGAATTTGTTTATCTTATCGTGGACCTCGTTATCATATACAGCGATAAGTGTTTCAATAAAGTTCTTTTCAGTAAGATTTTGACCGCCGGAATTTACACGTACAAATATTTCTGCTACATCTTCTTCGTCTGCTTTGTCATTGATCTTCAATGTTGGCAGCGAATAAATGCCGAGATTTAGAAGATCGTTTATATTCTCCTCTATAAGATCTTCTTCATCTTCCGTCAGTTCAAGCTGATTATTTTTTTCTCGGCTTTCATTAACCGTTTTTATATAAGCTTTTCTTAGCTTAGAAACGTTGTGCTCTTGATCTGCGAAAAAAACGGTGCTTATTTCGCTGATCCACTCAGGGTCTCTTTCATACGCTTGTGACCAAACGGCAAACTCGCGTTTTAAAGGAGCAAAAGAAATGCGAATTTTTCTCTCTTTATAGTCCTTATCTTTAATAGTAATGCCGTACATTGCCGCCAATAATGCAGTTAATCGCTGCTGCCCGTCGATCACTAAATCGTCAGGCCGCTTAAATACTTTTTCGTTTTTTCCGATATAGTTTGTATTCTCATAATCAGCGGGTGATTCCCAAAGCATAATATATCCTATCGGATACCCTTTCATCATTGAATCCAGCAGCTCCCGAACTTTACTGTCTTTCCACACAAAGGGTCTCTGGAGATCAGGAAGACCGATACGTCCATTCTTTATATCAGCCAGCAGGTCCGCTACTTTGCTCGGTATATTATCAAATAACTCTTTACCCATGTTTAGTACTCCTTATTATTCTAACGATTCTCTTAAAACTTATGTCATCTTCTATTTTGTCGCAATACCCAACAGCGACTTATGCTGTCAACAATGCTTAAAATTGCCTTGCCATAGTCTATCGCCTTAAAATCTTCCTTTGCATATTGGATCTTTGGCTCTTCTATCTAACGAAGTTGAATTGAATATTCAGTATATTCTACAGGACATCAACTCTATATTCTTTTAGCTAAATTTAATAATGCTAAAACTAAATATGAAAAAAGGAAAAAGACTTAGAAGACTATTTGACGTTAACAAAAAGTTTACATTTTTTTTTACCAAACCAGCTCAAAGCCTATTGACATAATGAGAAGAATATGGTATTATAATATACTAACCTGATACAGGTTAGTGCAAATCACATACACGTTAAATAAATGCACTTCTTATACTCATTGATGATATTTTCTGGCATCTATTTCATATACATAATCATCAATATACCGATTATGTGTAAGGAGGGAAAAACTAGTGAATCCTATAATGATACCATTTAAAAACTTAAGCGGTAAGCGTGTATGCGATATTAGCGAAAACCACGATGTTGTTATAATAAAAAATGGGAATGATACCACCATGATTATACCAATAGGAAATGGTAAACTTGATGTTGTAAATATGCCAAATGATAACGAGGCAGCATAATTAACCCGCCAGAACGCTAGACGGCCGAGCGGAACTTATATACCTTTAATTAGGTGTGCAGGTTCTTCCCGACCGTCTTTTTTATACCCAAAATTCAGAGGGATAATAATTTTGGCAGAGAATTGTGAGAGAAATTTACTTAATATAGCGTGGATGTAGATCATCTCTAAGTCAAAATTTCACAACTCGCCTGATAGCGATTATTTTGTTGACTAGTTTTTATTATATCATGCAATAACAAATTTTTCAAGTACCAAAACGCATTTTTTGTAACTTTTGCAAGAAAAATGTCCTTAGCAAGACGTTAAACTGCTTTACATAATTTCCGGTCAACTCACCTCTTTGGCCAAGGGTGCGTTCGCAGTTGATGGGAAAGTCTCATAAGTAAATAGTGCCAGCTGCGAACGGCTGGTCACCGGAAGTGAAGCGGAGATGTCCGCACAAGGTGACCATCTATGAATAAAATAACTGGCAGGCACATCGGTTATCTCCGCTTCGGCAAATGCCGAAAGGAGAAAAACATATGCCAAACAAAGAAAATCAAAGTAACACTTGCCGTATCTACTGCAAAACAACCAAGGAATGGATTGAAGTAACTAATGAATTTTACCGCGAATACGTAAAACATTATGACGCCGTAAGGAAGAAAGAACAATGTCACGGCAGGTGTGTATGCCCGAGGAGCAAATTTTGGCTCTGTGACGGAGACTGTCTTGCATGCGAATTTCATCGTGCAGGCGATATGCTTTCGCTGGATCACGAAACGATAAACGACGAAGGCGGCGTATGCACGATGAATAACGTACTTCCCGACCCTGCCCCGCCAATCGAAGAAATTTTATGCGAAAAGGCACTGTTTTCACAGCTTTTTGAAGAGCTGAAAAGGCTTATGCCTGAGGCTGTGGAAATAGGCCGGTTGCGAATGAGAGGGTTTACTGATGAACAAATTGCTGAAGTCATCGGCATAAAACGCACAACATTCCGTTCTAGTCTTGATAAGGTCAAGAAAGTTCTTAAATCAAAGTATCCCGAATTGTTCTGATACTACATAATCTCCGACTGCCCTAAATAGGCGGTCGGAGATTTTTTAAAAAAATTGCTAAAATTTCGTCAAACAGCATTTTAAATCCCTAATACTATGTAGAAGGCAACCACGAAGCCATTATTCCGAAGGACATCTACTTACAGGTTCAAGAAGAACTAGTCCGCAGGCGAGTGGTCAAAACCAGTGCCAATGGCAAGAAACGTAGCTATAGCTGCAATCACTGCTTCTCCCAAATCGTCATCTGCAGAGAATGCGGTGAAATGTTCCGAAGGCTCCACTGGAACAATCGTGGAGTTAAATCTATCGTCTGGCGTTGCATCAGCATGCTGGAATCCACCGGATTGGAATGCCATGCCAGAACCATTAACGAACTGGTCCTTCAGGATGCTGTCGTCAAGGCAATCAACCAGATGCTTGGAGACAAAAAGTAGCTATCAGGCACAGCTACAGCTAAACATTGCTTCAGTCATTCGAGCTTCGCAGGCAACTTCTGTCGAGAACATCGATGAAAAGCTGATGGCCCTGCAACAGGAGCTCATCCAAAAGGCCCAGAGCAAAGAAGCCTATGACGAAATTGCCGATGAAATATTCAGGCTTCGTGAACTGCGCCAGCAAACCACCGTCGACACTGCCGCAAGAGACGAGCAGATAAAGCGGATAAATGACCTACAGGATTATATCGCACAGCAGACTACTCACCTCACCGAATTTGATGAATCACTGGTGCGACGCTGGATCAAACAGATCACCATCTGGGATGACCACATCACCGTCGAATTGAAATCCGGTGTTAGTATCGATGTGGATGCATAATTCCATAGACGCACGAAACCCTCCTGACCATGATGGCCGGGAGGGTTATTTCATTCTTTTATTTAGTTGCTCGAAACCCCGAGTAATCGGGATAGGAAGTTACAATCAATTACAGAGCTCAACAATAATACAACAAAAGATAAAACCGTTAAGATATTACTAATCATAGACATCCCTCCTCGAATACTTGCTAACGTTATATGTCCTCATTTATACATTTAGCATACACCATTTCTGGATTCCGGAGCAGGACTATATTATTATATCATTTTCTTCTCCAATTTTCAATTAGCAACATATACGAAAAAACAGTATACATATTGTTCCACTTTTCTTTATATCCTAAAATCTTACTAAGCATAGTAATTCCATCAAGACCATATTTCTCATAAATCAAGCTCAGCGTCCATTGGTTTAGTTTATTCTTATTTACATGAAGTACCTTAGCATTAAATATCGAGTCATTCTGTGCCACTGCTAATAATCTGTTCTCAACTAAATCATCTATGTCGATCGGTCTGTAAGTACGTAAAATCTTGATTTCAGGATTATCAAGATCAAGATTTTGGGGATTCTTAAGATTCGTACAAATAAATGTAACATTCTCAAATTTAGCCTCTGTAAAATCTACACCTTTGAGATTACAATTAAAAAACACCACATTTTTAAATTTTGCATTTTTAAACGATGTTCCTCGCATGTTGCAATTGAAATAATCCACTCCAATGATATTTGCATCTCGATAATTACAATCAGTCATAATAGAGGCCTGATATTTTACATTATAAAAACGTGCACCTACAAAGCAAAGCTTGTGCATATTCGCTTTATAATTGTATTTATTCGAGATACCACTCATCTTTTTATTGCAGTGAGTCAAAGTGAAAAATACAGGTTTCCCCATTTTTGCTCTTATAGAGTTTCTGTTAAACATACGCTTTCTTCTTTTTGCTACTCTTTTTTTCTTTGCTCTCCCCAATGGTATCTTCCTCCTTCCATATCATCTATTCCACTGTCCGAAAATGCCCTTAATATCGAGTGGCTTGAACTGCGGTCGGCTCTGATAACAATTCCAGTGCCACAACCTATGACATCTAATCCGCAGCCTAAACCCTACCGCATTTTTCCGACCATCCACTTTTTCTCCAATCTGACCGATAAGTAGATATGTTTCCATACAAGAAAACCGAGCTTTCCGCAAGGCTTCTCTGATGATGCTAACCTCGTAAAAAGCCCAGAAATACGCCACTTTTCAGCCTTTATTTATCTTTTCTTGACAGCAAACAGACCGTCTCAACGTGGCTCGGTTGTTCAACGAAAAACATACTCACCCCCTATTGTACAAGGGAATGGTGGAACGCACCTTTTCCCTTAAAATCTAGTGGTTCGAGCCTGTGATAACCTTGAATTGTCCTATAATTTGTATAGGCAAATTAGCAGCTATTATATTTCTTCAATATATTCTCTGAAAATATCAAGTATGAAATCTGCACTTGCCGGGGTATAATTGGGTGATTGTGCCATAACTGCATAATCAAATTTTCCGTCAAATTTCACATCCTCAATCGTTGGAATTATTAACAGTTCCACTTCTGGATCTTTTATTGCACCCTCGAGATATTTTTTCTTATATGCGTCAGACGAATCATAATCAGGAATTTCCATCGTTTTATTATACTTTAACTGTATATAATTTTTTACAGGCTTATCCCAAATGTACTCTTCATGAAAATCCTTTAACGTGTCAAGCACATAATCGTTCTTGTCACCATGAGGATTTGCACAATATGTGATAGATGAAACCATTTTATAGGCAACTGCCCAAAGCAAATAGTCACCTATACTAATTCTTTTTATTTTATCGCAAAATTCATACTCACTTATTTTTCTTCTCGAATCAATCGGAAGTGTAAGAAACGCACTTTGCAAAAAACTCCATGATGCATCACCCAAGCCTAAATCAGCATGAGAATCAACATGAACAACATCAAAGGGATCTGAAAGCTTTTTGCCATTAATAAGTTCTTCCCAGAAGAACAGTGCTTCATTATGCCCACTCACAATCTTTCCCGGTATTTTGTGTGTTTTTGATAATCCTAAATTATGTTCTAAAAATTCTCGAACTTCTTCTGCAGACCATACTGAATTGCCATAATCCTCTTCAGCAAGTCTTTCCTTACAAGAAAATGGTGTATTAGCTATTTCGGTCATGAAATAATCCATATCCAAATCCAACACTCTCATGTCAACGCCTCCTACAAATTAGATAACTTCCCAGAAGTTTCTATTATTTTTTGCAATAACAATGACTTCGAAACCAAATCAACCGATACTACTTTAAAACCTGCTGCCAAGATAGTATTCGGCATCGTATGGGTCGGTGATGGATTCCAGTATGCAGAATAGTTATATGCAGACTTACAAAGGGTACAGCCAATAATAGCTTCAATATCAACAAAGGTCAATGTCAGTTCGGTCTTTCCACAGTTTTCAAGATACTGTTTCAACTTTGAAAACTTATCTTTCTCTTGTGGTTCTTCGTCCATTTCTCCAACTTGCACAAGAGCATTGCTGAGTTCATCACATTTATCAATCATCCAAGCAAAATACTCTTCTTGCTTGGATGGATTGAACACGTCTGCTTCACGCTTATAAATAATTCGTTTTGCTTCGCTACCTTCACGGCTAGAATACCAATCCAGCTTATCACCAAAGATTTCTTCAATTTTACTTTTCTTGCTTTCAAGTCTTTCAAATACTTCTTTATTATACGCATAAATCAACAAGGATAAATATTTGCTCCGAGTTACGGTATAGGACAGATGATAATCGGCACCGTTCACTGGAACATCATACCAGTTTTGTGCCAAAGGCTTACGAAGTGCAATATCACACTCTCTACCTTCTGCTTTACAGTACTCTACAAATTCTGTCCAGAACTTTAGCTGAAGTCTCTCTAAATTTCCAATAGGTTTTTCGGGCATTTTATCTTTACTTAATGAAATTACTGATTCTTCACTTTCTTTCGGTAATGAAGCCGGCATAGGCCTATCATCATTTACCCAAGTCACATAGATAAGTTTATTCAGCTGATCCGATGTAAAACTAAACTTCCACCTGTTTTCCATGAATTCCAGAAGTTTTTTACTTCTTTGATAGATACATTCTGCAGTCCAATCGTTTTCCTGGGCAACCTCGATTTCGGAATGCGAACCGTTCTGATATCCTCTTCGTCCGCCATTCTTGGATGCCTTTTTGTCCTCAAAACTATCATTCTGTAATGCAGAGTTGATGCTCTGTGAAAGAGGAAGAAGGTTTCCTATAGCACAAGAAAGTAGCTCAATCTCCTCATTGCTAAACTGTCTGAACTGATTACGCCAATAATATTTTGTAGGAGTCTGTGGAAGAATATGTTCAATAGAAACTTTGTCCTTTTCAGTCTTTGTAAACATCTCCCAACTCACCTTATCCAGATTGTTTTTCTTTGCAAGTTGGTACTCATACTCATATAAAAAGTACTTGATTGAGTTCCAGTAATAGAAACCACCCTTGTTATCGAAGTGCTTTTCTATCTTGGTTATAAAGTTCGGAAGTGCATATTCAATGTTTGCATCCGTAGTTTCATTGATATTATTGATTAAATCATCAATATCCATTTCCTTGCGGTAAATGCTGCGAGATGCACGATAATACTCACTACTTCTGAATGTGGCATTAAAGTAGCCAAGACGGAAACAAATAAAGATAAATCTCTCAACAGCCGTATACAGTTCAATTCTCTTTTCTGGTTTCAATTCCTTTCGGCTAATAACAACCATAATCAAAGGTCTGAAATGTCCAATGCCGATACGATTCAAACGATCAACCCATACTTTTTCATCATCAGAAAGGTTCTCGCTCTGGAATGGAAAAAAAGTATCATACCAATACTTTGCCATATCTTTCAGGCTGTTTACATATTCAAGGATTTCCCTAGGTTCAAGTTTGGAAACCGCAACAGTTTCAACTTCATTAGATTCATCTTCAATATCAGTATCCGAATCATAGTCCGTATCACTAGCAAATGTCAAAAAGTCATCGGTAACAGCCACCGTTTTCTTTTCAAAAATATTCTTGGCAGAGAATTTATTCAAAAGGAAATGGATATAGTCATCACCTTTTCTTCTGGAATAAGCGAAATACACAATCCAATGTGCCCTCAAAAAATCATCGTCCGAGAGTGGGGTTTTATCATTTCTGCCAAGTTGGAAGTACACTTCCTTCCATGTATCATTAATCTGTTTACGCAAATTCTCTTTATCCATCTTATCGCACTTACTGTCTGGATAAAGAGTTGTCAGGTAAATCAGTCGATTCTTCAATAATTCTAGGTTTGTGAGTTTCTTACCGCGGTTGTTCATGGTTTCAAATGCTACAAACACATCATAATCATCATCAATTTCATGAATGTTAAACATCAACCGCTGTGTCAGTTTAAGATAAAGCTCATTGATACCATCCAGACCTTCGTTCTCATAAAGGGCGGTAAGATTATCTCTAAAGAAGTTCTTAGCAAACTTCAGATTTCTTGTGTAATATGTTTCATTAACAGTCCCGGAATATGGTTCATTAAAAATCCTGTACTGTAAATAGTCCGAACTAGGGTTATCCACCTCATAGCCGAACAGGTATGTAGTTATCTGTTTATTAGGTGGTCTATGCTGACAGATGTATTTGGAAACTACATCTTCCAGCGTTTCATATCCTAGCACAATGTTCTGGTCGGATAGATCTTCATTCTCTTCTAATGTTCTGGAATACTCTACGATTTCATTCAAAAGAATAACAAAGGTTGTCAGTCTCTGTTGCCCATCAACAATATGACACGGCTTAAATCCTTTTGATACCATCCAAAGGTCACTTCCCCATGATGTCGTTTCAGAAGATTTCAGATTCTTAAGAGACAGCAAACCCGTATAGTGATATCTTCCATCTTGCAAATTAACTAAATCATCCCAAAAATCAATAAGCTGTGACTGCTGCCAAGCATAACCTCTCTGATAGTCTGGAATTCTGAACAGTCTGTTTTGAAAAAGTAAAGAAAGTGGCTGTAGTTCATCTGCCATTATTTAAGTCCTCCTAACTTTCCTATTCGTTACTTGTTTTTATCTGTTCGCCATCCGGGAAGATAAATGATTGCTCAAAGGTAACCTCCATCACATCAGCTATCATCTTTAACTCCTCAAGAGTCACAGTATCTCGTTTCAGTTTCTTACCAAAGTTCTGTGGAGTCTGACCTATCCGTCTGGCAAGTTCCGAAACGCTTATATTCTTTTTATTACATAATTCTTTAATCATATCGGATGTCTTCATCGTTATCCTCCATGTCTAAAACGCACCTTACTTGCTACATTATAAACCATTTGGTTGATAAATTCAATTCCGGCACAGTTCCGTTTTGTAAATTTTCTATGAACGACAAAAACACCCTGCATTGCTGCAAGGTGTTGATGATTATAAACTATTCTTCAATTTAATAATTCTTTCTTCAATTTCACGGATCACTTTAATAAAATCCATATCATCTTTTCCTGTAGGGTCATCTAGTCCCCAGTTATCATCAAAAGTTCTGCCG
>OLSL01000544.1_pt1 | contig 40803 bp, 38 predicted proteins | sample 1672511 | NCBI WGS metagenome assembly OLSL01 (sample SAMEA3136694, study PRJEB25190) | human gut metagenome | biome: human gut; feature: human-associated habitat; material: faeces | place: Austria | collected 2013
CGTCGGCGGCCTTTGCGCCGGAACCCGCAGGCTTCTCTTTCGCAAGCAGCCCCTTCAAAGCCATGGCGAACGGCAGGGCAAGGCCCAAAACCGCAACCAGGCCCCAGAACCACACGGCCAGTTGGCCGGACACGAACATGCCGGCCGACGCCGCTGCGGCGGCCCCAACGGGCGTGCTCGCATCGGCAAGCAGCATGCTGCCCAGAAATGCCGCCAGCACCACGGCCTCAAGCACCACTAAGACCACGACGCACTTCTCCATGAAGCGCTTCGCGCCCGGCTCGATCGCCTCTTTCTTGGCGAGCGCGACCGCGACAAGCTCCACCAACGCTACGCCCGTGTCGAACGCCGACACGGTGAACAGAGCCGGCAGAAGCAGCGTGTTCCAGAATGGAACGCTTCCCGCCGTCATGAGCAGCATGCCCGTGTAAAACGCCACGAACGCGCCCAGCACAATGCCCGCCACGGCGAGCACCTTGCGAACGCCCTGCTCATGCTGGATATACCAGGAGCACTTCCCCGTCAGCCATACGCCGATCTTCGGCGTGGCGAGCACCGCCGAGACGCCGAAAACCGCGATGGCGCCGAAAGCGCCCCATGCGCCGTAGGTCATCCACGACGTGAAGTGGCTGAAGCTCTGCCACATCATAAGACCGCGCAGAGGAGTGACCAGCTCCATCAGAAGCAGCAGCAGACCCACGATGAGGCTGATGGCCGCCGCCCACATGGAAGCGCATACGATGCGCGCATTGCGCTCCCGGTCTTTCAAATACAGAATGGCCGCCATGATGAACGCACCTGCGCCCATGCCGCCCAAGAACAGATAGAGCGCGGGCTGCCATCCCCAAACCGATTGCAACTCCATGGCCTACTCCGTTCCGAGCACCAGGCACGACGGGTCGTTCGCGTCGGCGATGGGGACCGCCGACCCGTTCGTGGCCTCGAGCAGCTCATCGAGAGGCCCGGACTTCAGCGCGCCGAACTTGCATGCGCGCACGCAGTACGGATCCTCCTCGCCTATCTTGACGCCGGCTTTCTGGCAGCAGTCGCATTTGTCCATCGACACCGAGTTGTACTGCGGCACCTCGTACGGGCATGCCTGGAAGCAGTACTTGCATCCGATGCACAGGCCGGAATCGACCTTGACCACGCCATGCTCGTCTTTCGAGATGGCGCCCGCAGGGCATACTTTCATGCAGCTCGGATCGGCGCAATGCATGCACGACGTCGAGATGAAGAACGTCCTGCCGCGGCTGCGCTTGAAAGAAGACACGCGCCTTCTGTCGGGAGTGTCGTCGGAAAGGCCGTTCTCCTCCCTGCACGCCTCGACGCACCGCCCGCATCCGGAGCAGCGCGAGAGCGCCGTGAGGAAGCCGTATCTGACTTCCTCGGCGTTCGAGCCTGAGCTCGCCTCGCTGGCGGCCGCCTCTTTCCCGGAGACGGCCGCTGCGCCGAGAGCAAGCGCGCAGGCGCCTGCAGCCGATGCCGTCAGCATCGTGCGGCGCGTCATGTTCACGCTTTCTCCCATTCGCTTTCCTCGCTTTCACCGCCCGAAGGCGGAAACAGTTACTCTTCGACCTCGAACACCGTGCTCGAACCGAGGGGGGACACCGTTCCGTCCTCGGTCACGGCGCGCACATCGAGCTTGTAGATGCCGGCCGCCTCGGGGGTGTAGTCGAAGTGCCAATACACCCAATCTTGCGCGTTGGAGGAAGACGTGTCGTACGAAGTCCAGGTCTCGCCGCCGTCGAGGGAGAACTCGACCGCCGTCACCTTGGTGCCGCAGTCGTCGGCATAGCCCTCGAACGCAATCAGGTCGCCCGCTTTGAAGGTGTCGCTTACCGTGTTGAGAATGTTCACCTTGGCACGGTACTGCTCATCGGGACCCTGGACCTCGGGCGCCTCCTCGGAAGTAGACAGCTCGATATCGGTCACGGCACGCGTGAAGTACTTGGCAACCGTATCGGGGATCCACACCTGCAAACGCTCACCCTCGGAGAAGGGCTTATCGCCTACCTGGTAGACCAGCATGGCTTCTTTATCCATGACGTAAGACAGGGGCATGGGAAGCCCGTAGCCTTCCTTGTCCTTGAAGGTAATAGTATTGGCACCGGCGCCGACGCCCGCCATTTCCACCAGGTCCGACACCTTGACGCCCGTGACGCTTGCCATGGCGATGGCAGGGCTCATGCCGCATGTGCAGCGCATCTCTTTGGTCTGCGCGTCTCTGCGTTCTATCTCCTCGAGGCTGATCGAATAGGCCTTCTCCACATTGCCGCCCACGTTGACGTAGTACTCTTCGTGGGTCACTTCGTCGAACGCATAGCCGGGTTTGGCGCAAAGCGTGGTGGTGGCGGTGCCGAACAGGTTGAACACCTCGTCGGCAGGGGTCAGCGTGTCCTGGGTGAACGTGAAGCCGCCCTGAACGTTTGCCACCTTGTCGTAGTCGACCGCGGCTCGCTGCCACACGTCAATGGGACCGTCGGTCTCATCGCCGTTCAAAGCGAGTGCAGCAGGCGGCACCGTAGCGCCGATTCCGCCAATCACCATGCCGGCACCTACTGTGCAGCCAAGCATCTTCAATCCGAAAGAACGTTTCATCGTTACTCCTCCACGTTACTCTTCGCGGTGACCATGACCTTGTGGATGTAGTCCTCGTCGGTCACTAGGCCGCTTTCGGTGGTGCCGCGCGCCATGAGCACGTAGCTGCCGTCAGTCTCAGGCGTCCAGGTGAAGTTCCACCACACCCACTGGCGCGGGTCGGTCTGACCCAAATCGAACGCAGTCCAGGTCCTTCCGCCGTCCATGGAGAACTCGATCTTGGTCACGGCCTCGTCGAAAGCGTCCGCATAGCCTTCGAACGTGATGGGCTTACCGGTTTCGATAATCATGCCGTCAGGAATGCCAAGCGTGGTGACATTGGGCTTGTTCATGTAGGGGCCTTCGTCATAGCTGTCGAAGCCGTTTTCAGAGATGGCGGCCCAGTCTTTGTCCTCATCGGTGAAGTGGTAGCCCACGCACTGCTTGACGTTGCCCTGGGCGTCGTTGGCCTCGATCCAGTTGATGCAGGGCGCGCCCGCGCTTACGTTAAGAGGCTCGCCGCCAATCTTATAAACCAGATAGACGTCGTCGAATTTTTCCGGCGCAGTGCCGCGGGTGCTGTGGTCCTGCTCGCCGTTGGTGTGGAATTCGCGACGGTCGATGGTCACGCCGGTCACGCCGTCTTTCAATCCGCCGCCGCGCTCGATGAGCCAGTTCAGCGGAATACCGGTGATTTCGACATTAGAGATGCCGCCGCCTCCCGGCATGTTGTCAAGGCAGTGAATTTTGGAAATCTTAGTGACCGACGCGCCTTCGGCCTCAGCCTCGGCGATCAGGTCTTTGAGCTTGGCCGTATAGGGCTGGTTCACCAAGCCGCTGATGTTGATCTCCCAGTTGTCCACCATTTCCTGGGGCAGCGGCAAATCGGCGCCGTTTTTGCCCATGATGGCGATCAGGTGGTCGTAATCGGAATGAATCCAGTCGTATGTGAACATTTCGTCCATGGAGTTCACGGTAGTCTGGTCGAAGGAGAATTCACCCTGAACGTTCTCTTCTTTGATAATGCCATCCATATGGTCGTATTTGACCTGATCCCAGAGCTCAACACCTTCGCCGTTTTCGGTCATGTTGTGGCAGCTCTGGCATTCGCCGCCACGCTGCTCGAAGTTCTCCTTGTTGCGCTCTCCGTAATGCACGGCGTGCATGAGCGTGCCCATTTCGTAACCGTCGTCGTCACTATGGCACAGCATGCACTGGTCGACGGTGATCCAGTTGTTCAAAGCGGGATTTGAGATAGTGAGGTGCGAATACTCCATGCCCTCAAGCGTGTCCTTCAAATCCTCGTGGCATGCGTTGCAGCCGCGATTGTCGGCATCAAGCCAATAGGTGTTGTACGAATTGCCGCCCGTGTATGGACGATTCCAGTGGTAGCCCTGGTATTCGGTCGGCGTGCGCTGCACCTTAGTACCGTCCGCAAGAGTGCGAACCTCGGGAGCGTATTCTTCGTTGATTTCGTTCTGGCGCTCGTTGATTTCAGCCAGCATGCCTTCGGCTTCTTCGTACGTGTCGGAGTATTGGGTATCGCCCGCCGAGGCATCCTGCTCGGCGGCGTCTTGCTGCGTACAGCCGGCGGCAATCATCGCGCCGGTTGCCAACGTGACGGCCGCAAGCGCCAACTTACCCTTGACTCCCCTTCCTGGTTTTCGCATCGTTCCCCCTTCCTTGTTGCGCATCTTGCGCATCCTGAGGCGTCTCCATAAGCATTACGCCGTAAGCCAATCCTACTCCCCGAATAAATGCGCCTCTATCGGCGCAAAGGGGCTAACTTTACGTAATGCCTGATGAGCGGCATAGCCCGGTTTGGTTGATGCCTTGCCTTGGCTGCTTGATCGGGTAGAATAGAATTATTCGCAGTGAAAAATCGCCGTTCGGCATAAGGGAGGACCATGGCACATCGCCCAAGCGCTTCAGCGCTTTGCTCGATATACGCAGCCGTCGGGCTCACGCTGGTTTTCGTATGGTCCGCATTGTCCGACCACGTTTTCAACCTTCGCACGGCGCTTCCTGAATTTCTGGTAGTCAACCCGCGCGTGTTCTTTTTGGCTAGCATTCTTGCGCTCAGCGTCGTCTTCGTCATGAAGCCGCGCATATCGCGCACAACCGAAACCTCGCTGGGGGTTATGCTTCCTTTTGTCGGAGCGATGGGAACGGCATGCATCGCCTTGGCGCCGAACCAAAGCCTTTTCCCGCCAAGCGCGCTCTGCATAACGGGGCTGCTTGCGCTTGGCGCGGGATACTGCTGGTTCGTTATGAGCTATGGACTTCTGCTTGCAAGGAGCGGCTCTATTTCGCGCATTGTGTACTGCCTTGCGGCGGCACTCACCATGGAGCCCATTGTAAGAATCGCCATTGAATCGGCGTTCGCCCAGAGCATGCGCGCAAGCGTCGCCGTAACGCTGCCCTTCATATCCATGGGGCTGCTTTGGCTGGTTCGCAAAGCCGTAGAACAAGAAAATGCGGCGCACGAAAGCAAGGGCGAAACGCACGGCCTTTCTGAACGCGACGAGCAAGCCGGCACGCGCGACGATGCCGCATGCTGCCCCACCCCGGTATCGGACGCAAAAAACCCGTCGCCTCTTCGGCTTATGGACACCGATGCGAAAAAGGGACGGAGCGGAAACGGAAGGCTCTTCGTGCTTCTTTTCTCAACCGCCCTGTTGCTAGCAACGGTACGCTCCCTCAGCCCCGTTGGAACCTGGGACGCGAAGTTCGACCCTGCACCCATGACGTCGTCTCTGGGGCTGGTTGCGCTCTATGCGATATGCGTGTTTCTTTTCGCGCGATTTGCGCTGGTCGGAGCCGAAAGAAGACCTGCACTTACGCGTTTTCAACCCGCGTTTCTGCTTATTGCGCTGACGCTATTCGCCTCGCTTGTATTGATTTCCACGCAAGGACCGCAGTCTGCCGTCCTGTATACGTTCATGGTCCTGGACGATTCGTTCGCCCACATGCTGTTCTGGGCAAAAATTTCCTGCACAATAGCAAGCACGTCGGTGGCAGCGCGCAGAGTGGCGGGGCTTGCCATGGGCGCGTATGCGGCCGGATCCATTGCGTGGCTTTTCTTGCTCGGCGACGAAGATACCCTGCAGGCACCTGTCATGATGATCGCCATTACGGCGATTTACCTGCTCACGATGGTCGTCTCGCACACGAATACTGCGCAAGAAACACAGACAGAAGACGTGGATTCCGCCGCCGAGCAAGAATCCCTTGAAAACGCGGAAATCAATACGACGGAAAAGACAACGGCTCTCGCCGACCGCATCGCAGCCAGTATCGAGGAGCGGTGCCTGGAGATTTCAGAGGAATACAAACTCTCTCCCCGCGAAACCCAAGTCCTTGCATTGCTCGCCCAAGGACGGACTCGCGTCTACATCCAGGACGAGCTTGTTCTGGCGGAAAACACCGTAAAGACTCATATTGCGCATATCTACAAAAAGCTTGAGGTTGGCAACCGACAGGAAATGCTTGATCTAGTGTTCGGGAAAAGCGAAGCGACCGATGCCGCCAAAACTCCCGAACTTTAAGGAGTAGGAATCGGTGCGCGGCCCGTTTTGCGAAGTTTTTCGTTTATGAACCCGGAGCCTAAGTCTTCGGCCCAACGCGCACCACAAAAACCCAGGTCTGGTTTCCTGGGTCAGCGTTGATGCCTTTTCGTACTTGCACTTATCAATTCTGGGGTTCATAAGCGAAAAACTTTGCAGACAAAACCAATCTCATGAACGATTCGCTGCGCTAGACGAAGACCCCATTGCGAAAATCGCCCAGGTGGCCGCATGCCCACGCAACCGGACGAGTCGTTGCGCCGTTCGGAAGAACGGCGCAACCTCCTTCGCTTATTTCATCAACTTGGCGATTTCGTTAGCAAATGCCACAGGATCTTCAAGCGGCATGCCCTCCACAAGAAGCGCCTGGTTGTACAGCAAGCTTGCATAGCTTGCCACCTTGTCAGCATCGCCCGCTTCCTGTGCTGCCTTCAGCGTTGCGAAAATCGGATGCTGCGCATTCACTTCAAGCACACGCTGGCTCTTGACCTCTTCGCCGCCGTCAGGCATCTGGGACAGAATCTTTTCCATCTCAAGCGACACGGGACCTTCGGCCGTGATGCACGCCGGCGCATCATCCGCAGAAGCAAGGCGCGTGGAAACTCCTACCTTCGACACATGATCGCCCAGGGCATCCTTCATGGCGCCAAACAGTCCCTCGTTTTCCTTAGCGGCTTCTTCGGCGGCCTTCTTCTCGTCCTCGGTCTCCAGGCCAAGATCGCCTGACGCCACGTTCTTCAACGGCTTTTCGGTGAACTCTTCGCCCTCGGCGGCAGGCTTGCCATAGCCCATCATGGCCTGGAAGCAGAATTCGTCCACGTCCTGCGTGCACAGAAGCACGTCGTAGCCCTTGTTCATGACAGCCTTCACCACGGGCATCTTGGCCAGGCGTTCCACCGATTCGCCCGCCGCATAGAAGATGGAATCCTGACCCTCGGGCATAGCGGCCATGTACTCGTCGAGCGTGATCATCTTCTGCTCCTTGGCGGAATAGAACAGCAGCAGATCCGCCAATTCGCCCTTGTTCATACCGTAGCTGGTGTAGATGCCATACTTCAGACCGCGGCCGAACTGCTCGAAGAACGCCTCGTAGGCTTCGCGATCGTTGTCGCGCATAGTGGCCAGTTCGCCCTTGATCTTCTTCTCGAGCTTCTTGGCGATCGCGCGCAGCTGGCTGTTGTGCTGCAGCGTTTCACGCGAAATGTTGAGCTGCAAGTCCTGGCTGTCCACCACGCCGCGCACGAAGTTGAAGTAATCGGGCAGAAGCTCCTCGCACTTCTCCATGATCATGACGTTGGAGCTGTAGAGCGCCAAGCCCTTCTTGAAGTCCTTGCTGTACAAGTCATACGGCGCGCGGCTGGGGATGAACATGAGCGCATCGTAGGTAAGAGCGCCCTCCGCATGCACCTTGATGGTGCGCACCGGATCAGCGAAATCATGGAAGTCGGACTTGTAGAACTCGTTGTACTCCTCCTCGGTCACGTCGGACTTGCTGCGCTTCCAGATGGGAATCATGGAGTTGATGGTCTCGGTTTCGGTGTAGTGCTCGAACTCGGGCTTGTAATCGTCGCCGGCGTCTTCGGGCTTGGGCAGCTCGCGCGTCTTGTCGCACTCCATCTGAATGGGATAGCGCACGTAGTTGCTGTACTTCTTGATGAGGTTCTTCAGGCCCCATTCGGAAAGGTACGTATCGTAGTTCTCTTCGTCGGCGTTGTCTTTGAGGACAATTACCACATCGGTGCCGTGGCCGGAGCGCTCGGCAGCTTCGATCGTGTAGCCCTCAACGCCGTCGCTGACCCAGCACCACGCCTCGTCGGAGCCGTAAGCGCGCGAGGTCACGCGGACTTCCTTGCCCACCATGAAAGCTGAGTAAAAGCCCACGCCGAACTGGCCGATGATATCCACGTCGTCGCCCTGAGCCTCGGCGTTGTCGGTCTTGAACTCAAGGCTGCCGGAATGCGCGATGGTGCCCAGGTTCTTTTCAAGCTCGTCTTTGGTCATGCCAATGCCGGAGTCGGACACCGTGACGGTGCGAGCGTCGCGGTCGAAGGCCACATGAATAGCCAGCTCGTCCTTGCCTACCTTGACGTCGGAATCAGTCAGGCTTTTGAAATAGAGCTTGTCCACGGCGTCGGATGCGTTGGAGACAAGCTCGCGAAGGAAGATTTCCTTGTTGGTGTAAATCGAGTTGATCATGAGGTCGAGCAGCTTTTTGCTCTCTGTCTTGAATTTCTTCATAGAATGAAGCCTTCTTTCATGCATCGCGCGGGCGAGCCCGCAACGTTATTACCTTAGATGACGAAGCGAACGAAGCCGCATGCGACGGCGTTGCGACGTGACCCGCTGCGGAACGGTGATGCGGGGCGGCAGCCCAGCCACGCGCCCTTCTTCGCTACACTCTTTAGCACTCAAGACGCATGAGTGCTAAAGAGGATTGTAGTACCAGCCTTCACGCTGTCAACCGAAGCTCGGAAAGGCTCCATGCAATGTTGACGTTTTGTTGCGAAGGAAAGCGATTGCGCGATAATGCCAACGACACACCGGAGGAAAGAGGATGTCGTGAAACTCCAGCAGCTCAAATATCTTGTCACCGTCGCGGAATGCGGCAGCATCACCGAAGCCGCGCGACGGCTGTTCGTCTCGCAGCCGAGCATTACCGCGTCAATCCGAGATCTTGAGCGCGAAATGGGCGTCACCGTGTTCGAGCGCACAAGCAAGGGCGTTATCGCCACCGACGAAGGCCAGACGTTTCTTGGATACGCTCGCCAGGTGCTCGAGCAGGCGGAGTTGCTCGAAGAGCGCTATAAAAACAACGCCAAGCCCTCGCCTCGTTTCGCCGTATCGTGCCAGCATTACTCGTTCGCAGTGAACGCATTCGTCGACGTCATTCGCGCCTTCGACGCGTCGCATTACGATTTCACGATTCGCGAAGAGCAGACGCACGAAATCATCGAAGACGTGGCGCGCATGAAAAGCGAACTGGGCGTAATCTACCTGAGCGACCGCAACCGCGAAGTCATCGGCAAGATGCTGCGTGCCGAAGAGCTGGAATTCAAGCCGCTGTTCACCGCCGCGCCGCACGTGTTCGTCTGCTCGTCGCATCCGTTGGCGGGACGCGCCTCGGTCACCTTCGACGACCTGGACGACTGCCCTTATCTTTCCTATGAGCAGGGTGATTTCAATTCGTTCTACTTCTCGGAAGAGCCGGCATCCACCCTCGATCGCCGCAAGAACATCCGCGTGCGCGACCGTGCGACGCTGTTCAACCTGCTCATAGGCCTCAACGGCTACACGGTGTGTTCGGGCGTGATCAGCCACGAACTCAACGGCGAAAACATCATTGCGCTCCCCCTCGAAGCGGACGAACACATGGAAATCGGTGTGATTACCCGCAAGGGGACAACGCTTTCTCGCTACGGCAAAGCGTATCTCGAGGCAATCCGCAGACACGTCCCGGGCGACGCTGGAGACGAGTAACGCAGGCGCATCGGGCGTGTTCGGGGGTTCGAGGCGGCCAGCGCGCCGCGTCCCCAAAGCCCTCGACGCTCGCGAATCCGTTGCGACCCCTTTCGGCGTCCAAGGCCTCGTCGCTGCAATCCGCTGCGGCATCCCTTTCGACACACGCGGCCTCATCGCCGCAATCCCTCCCTACCGCCCATCGTCCTTTGCCATAGGTTTTTCCTATGGTATATGCCTATTTTCTTGTATTTCCCAATTGTGCGCACAAACGTCATACTCCTCGGCATCGAACATTCCACCGCACATCCGATGAGAGGATTCACCATGATCAAGCCCGCCACCTGCCACTATGATGTCGTCGGCAGCTTTCTTCGACCCGCACGCCTTAAGGACGCTCGCGCCCAGCACGCTGTCGGCACTATCAACGATGCTGCGCTCGAAACCGTCGAGAACGAATGCATCGCGGAGCTGATTGAAAAAGAAAAGGCTGCAGGCCTGCCGTTCCTCACCGACGGCGAATTCCGCCGCTCCTACTGGCACCTCGACTTTATGTGGGGACTCCATGGCGTCGAGCACGTCGAGCTCGACCACGGCTACTTCTTCGTGGGCGAGGAAACGACCAAGGGTTCGGCCGTCCTGACCGGAAAGATTACGGGCGAAAGCCATCCCTTCGTCGAACATTTCAAGTTTGTTCAGCAGTTCGAAAGCGAAGGCCATGTGGCCAAACAGACCATCCCCGCCCCTGCCCAACTTGTACTTGAGCTTTATCGCGACGAAGCAGCAACCGAGCGCACGAAAAGCTTCTACCCCGACGAAGGCGAGCTGCTCGCCGACATCGGTGCCGCGTATCGCACCGTGATTGCCGAGTTGTACGCTGCAGGGTGCCGCCACTTACAGTTCGACGACTGCACCTGGGGCGCGCTGGTCGACGAAGGCTTCCAAGCCGCCATCCGCGCCACGGGTTCCACCCCGGAAGCCGAAGCTGAGAAATACCTGTGCGTGAACAATCTGGCGCTCGAGGATAGGCCCGACGACCTGATCGTCACCACGCACGTCTGCCGCGGCAATTACCACTCCACGTACGCCAGCAGCGGTCCGTACGATTTCGTTGCGCCCGTGCTGTTCGCCCATGAAAACGTGGATGCGTTCTATCTTGAATTCGACGACGAACGTTCCGGCGGATTCGAGCCGCTGAAGCACATCGCCGAAGGTAAAGAGGTCGTGCTGGGGCTCATCACCACGAAGCGAGCCGAGCTTGAGGACAAGCAGACCGTCATCGACCGCATCCACGAAGCGGCAGAAATCGTGCCGTTAGAGCGTCTGAGCCTGTCGCCGCAGTGCGGTTTCGCAAGCTGCGAAATAGGCAACAAACTCACCGAAGACGAGCAGTGGGCGAAGATCGCGCTCGTCAAAGAAATCGCCGAAGAGGTGTGGGGACGCTAAGACGCCCTACCGACGACGCAACGAACGCGCTGTGGCGCAGATAGACGCATCTGCGCCACAGCCGATTAGAGATCATTTCGGCTTCCTTACGCGCTGCGGAAGGGATTGGTCGGCCCTGATTCGGCCGAGGTCCGTTTCATAAGGGTCGACCGCCTCGGGAATTTTGTCGAGCATGCCGACGCCTTGGCATATGCGCAAAAACGTCTCGAAGCTCACGGACGGGTCGCCGTTTTCGAGACGAGAAAGCGTTGCGCGCGAGACGGAGACGCGGTCGGCAAGCTCTTGCGCCTGCGCGTAGTTTTCGTCCTGCATCGCTTGCGCTATCAGCATGCCTGTCGCCATTTCGCGCACGGCAGGTTCGGCGCTTGATGCAAGACGGCGGTAATTCGCATCGATCGTTGAACGATATTCCCCCTGATCGTCGGCCGATTCCGCAGGCACAACGCCCAGGCGCAATGCCACCTGCTCCTGCGTCATGCCGAGTTCGAGGCGTTTCGTGCGAATGACGTCGTTGATTTTCATGGTTGCCCCTTCGATCAGAAACATTTCGGTCGGCGCGCCGCACCTTTATTTGACCAGATGAGCAAACGGCTCGCAATTGAATAAATGTCGCGATACGTGTCCGCGCATTAACCGTTGGTTAATGCGCGGACACCTCTGCTGCCGTACTCCCTGGATTACGAATGCTGGAATTCGAGATGCGGCCGAAGCAGCCTCCCTTTCGGTCGCGCCCGCGCATTACAGTAAATTTATGCGAACGCATAAAAAGATACAGAAGCCAGCTTGATTTATGCGTTCGCATAAAATACAATTTGCAAAGCCATCATTTATGCGAACGCATAAGGAGACCCATGATTCACGTCGAAAACACGCAGGAAATCGGGCGAATCATCCGCGAAGAACGCCGGCGTCAGGGCTTCACTCAGGCCGAATTCGCCGGGCTCGCGAACGTCGGCATCACCTATCTCTCCAATCTTGAAAACGGAAAGCCCACCGCCGAAATAGAGAAAGCCATCCGCATACTCACCATGCTCGGCATAGACCTTTATGTAGAAAAGAGATAGCGATGCGAACCCTTGAGATTTTCCGTCTTCTCTCCTGCAAGCCATGCCTTATAGGCAGAATATCGCCTAATGAAAGCATATTCGAATACGACGCATCGTATCTGGAAAGCCCCGATGCCCAACCCTTATCCCTCTCCCTCCCACTGAGACAAGAGCCATTCAAAGAGGCGCACTTCAAACCATACTTCGAGGGGCTTATCGCAGAAGGAGCCGCACGGCGAACCCTTGCTGCTGAATTGCAGACGTCAGAAAGCGACTATCTATCCATACTGGAACTCTGCGGGCGTGAGTGCATCGGCGATATCGTTGTGCACGAAGAAGGGCAACCCTTTGTCGGCGTTCCCGAGTCGTACGAAGCTCTGTCGAAGAGTGAATTCAAGGCCCTCTTTAAAAACGATTGCGAGATGGCAAACGAGAACATCGCTTCTCGTCTCTCCCTCGCAGGAACCCAAAACAAAATCGGACTGGCGCACCTGCCGTCAGCCGCCATGGACGAAGGCCGGTTCAGACCTCAAGGATTCGCGGGGACGACTCACATACTGAAAACAAGCCACCTTCTCGACGTGCCCGAGCTTGAATATCTTTGTATGAAAACCGCAGCACAACTTGGAATACCCACAGCCAAAGTCGCCCTTCTTGATTTCGGAAAACCAGTTTTAGTCGTTGAGCGATTCGACCGCATTGTCAGAAATACCGAAAGAAATATGCAGGTCACAAGACTCCATCAGGAAGACCTTGCTCAGGCGCTCGGCATTACACCTGGGTCGAAGTATGTCGAACTATCCGGGAGCACCGTTTCATGCATCGCTGAACTCCTGAAACAAGAAAGTGCTCAGCCAGCACGCGACGTCATATCCTTCGCGCAGCAAATCTGCTTCTCGTATCTGATTGGAAATTGCGATGCCCATCTCAAAAATTTTTCGATTGTCTATCACGAAGGGAGGGGGAAGGGGAAGGGGAAACCCCGGACCTCGCTAGCGCCCGCCTACGATTTCGTCAGCACCACATATTTTCCGAGGTTCAGCCGCGACATGGCGTTCGCGCTAGGGGGAGAACGAGACATCGACGTAATATCGCCCGACAATTTTCACGCGTTGGCCCTTCAGCTTGGCATTTCGGAATCATCGCTTCGCAATCTGGCAAAACCGCTTGTCAATGAGATCGTCCCTGCCTTGCAAAAAGCAGGGAACGGACAAATGGGGGCGGTTCTTGAATCAACCCCTTATATTGCCGACCGACTTGAAGAAGACCTCCAGCCCCGCCTTGACGTCTTGCGTTCATTTTGCGGCGTCTAGGTGTTAAGTGCCGATAGGTCGCCCCTATCGCTGATGCGCGACACGAACGGCGGCCCTCGCATGCGCTGCGCGAACGCCTTCGTGCCACTAAGCCCTTAAAAGTAGAAAAGCTCCTCGAATTTTTTGTCGAGCGCAATGCAAAGAATGAGCGCAAGCTTCGCCGTGGGGTTGAATTGCCCCGTTTCGATGGAGCTGATTGTGTTTCGGGACACCCCCGTCAACTCGGCAAGCTGCACTTGAGAGAGACCACGCTGACGGCGCGCCTCTCTCAGGGAATTCTTCAAGACCAACGATTCCTTCATGGCTGCATCAACCCGCAATCGCATAGGCGCATAGCGACCCGATAGCGATAACGGCGTATAGCATCGTCACCAGAAGTGTCCATCTCGACCTGGTCTTATTCCATTTATAGGCGTTCGCGGCGGCAAGGTACACGAATAGAATGGCAAGCAGGTCGTACGGGTTCCCGCCCTCGGAGAACATGCGGATGAGAAAGACGCAGACGACCGCCGCCGCAACAGCGATTATTCCCCAGGTGCCGGCCTCGTCGGCCATCCTGCGCTCACACTCGTCCCAACGCCGATTTTCCAAGCGACTTTGAGCGAGAATTTCGTCCCTGTCCATAGACACACCCCCAAGTATGCCAAGTTTTATTGTCACCGCAAGTATAAAGATGCCAATAAAACTTGGCAATACTGACTCGATATTGCCATCGGGACATGCAATCTGGAAGACGATATCCGCACGACTCAATCGCAACGCAGATCACGAGCCCGACGCAGAAGAAAACGAGCGGGCTACATGCTGCGGACAGGGTGACGAACGACTGTCTTGAGGTTTTCAGGTTTCGTGCGACGCGGATCGCTCAGGTAGACCTCATGATGCAACCGCATACCCGGCACGGCGCCGTTCGCATCGAGCGCAGCCAGCACAGCAGCAGCGTCGAAGACACGGGCGGCCTCGTGCCCCTCGGGCGATTCGCCGCCTTCAGCGATATCGCAGGTCAGCTTTTCGTCCCGCATATGCGCCGTCAGTTTTGCAATGGTCTCGGGCTCGTCATCGTACGGTCCACGATGCATAATTTGGACGCATGGTCTCTCGGCAAAACGAACCAAACGCGGAACCCCTTCCGCACAACCGCCACGGGCGGCCTCGCACGCCTCGGCCAGCGCCGGCTTCTTCCTTGCCAGCTCGGCGCATGCCCACGCGAACACATCGGGCGTCACGAAGTCAGGCTGACGAATGAGCGAAACCCACGAAAGCGCTCGCTTATCGACGATCGAGGTGCCGTCGAATACGCCTGCGCCCGCCCACCATAGGCCCTCGAGCGGCGGCACCACGTAATCGAAATACCCTTCGGGCTGCCAGGCGCCCATCTTCGACATTTTCACCGTATACGAAAGTCCGTAGAGTAGTTCGATGGCCTGAGCATAAGCGCCACCGGGCTCATTCGGATCGCCCGTTCCCGCCACAGCAAGAAACGTCATCGGGGGCACTTCGACGAAAACCGGATTGGCCTTCGGCATGTAAAGATCTTTGCATTCCTTCTTGAAATCGAACGGCATGAAAGCCCCTTTCTGGTCGGTAGTCGGCGGGCATGGAGCAGTCCGCCCATTCCAAGCGCGCCCGTTTTCAAGAAGAAACGCGACGACCAGCGGTTAACGGACAATTTGACATCGCCACCCCAACGGCCGAAGACCGTCGTCGAGATGAAACGGACTCGCAATCGCGCCTAAAAATCCGACGATGTTTTTGCAGTCGCAGCTGCAATCTCTCGCTGTAATTTCTTGGTCAGCTTCGAAAACACCAGTTCGTAAGAATGGTCGCACAGCTCCATAAGCAAACCGTCAACCACGTCCGCATCAAGGTCGATCGATATCCAATTGCGCTTATCCATATAAAACCCCGGATAAACGGCGTCGGGAAGCTCCGCGCGCAGGGCTTCGGCCCATGCGGGATCGCATTTCAGTGTCAAAAGATGACGCCCTTTATACAGCTCCTTATGCTCGGGACCAACCGTGAATTCAGCAGCGAACATCTTGCCACCCACCAGGTAGCGCCACCACCCCCATTCAGCTTTGAAATCCTTTTCGGCACCGGGCTTGGCACGCAAATACGCATCGACTTCTGCAGTATTCATCGAATCCTCCTGACAACACGACACGCCCATCCTACAAAAGGAAACCGGACAATGCATGGCCTGTTTCGAAATAAGACACGAAGCAAAACAACAACCAGACGAGCGTGTTCCCCAGGCAACAATCGACGCGGCCCCGCAACCGCAGGCATGGCAAGCCCGCCTAAAGAGGCTCTGCCGTCACGAGCGTTTCAGTACGCGGATAAAACACGATGCTAATCCTGTCCCCCGCAGCGCATGTCGAGAAAAACTCGACTTCATCGTCATCGGTCGATGCCAGCTCTATGCGATGCAAGGCCGATTGGCCAACGCCGCCACGAACCTCCGCGAAATCGACCTCCGTTGCTTCGCCCGAGAAACCTCCCTTTCGAGCATCGCCGCCGCGCTTCATCGTATCCACCTCGACGATCGACGCCTCGATGTCCTCAGGTCCTGCCGTCACGTCAATCGCCAAAGATGAAAAACGAACGACCCCGAGCGCAAGCGCAGCGCAGGCCAGCATCGCAACAGCCACGACGATTGCGCCGCTTATCACGCAGCCGCGCAACAGCACGACATTGCAACGGGCCCCGAAGCGCGCGCGAAACGCGCGCCACACAAACACGACCCAGGCAATCGTCGCCATCGCGACCCCCGCGACAAGCACTATACGAGCAGCCCCATACGGAAGGAAGCCGGAAACCGCAATCCCAAGAGCCCATACTCCGACAATGCCCGCCACCTCCAAAGCCGCGCACAGCAGCACGGGGCACTCGGCTTTGAATGCTTCTTTGTAGGAAAAATCCAATCGCCGATTGGGACCTTTGTCCCACGCATCACGCAAGACCATTCCTGCCAAAACAGCGCAAACGCCACCGAGGAGCAAAGCCGCCAAAACCATCGATACGGCGCTCGCGGCATACGTAATCAATCCGGCTACGCCGACACGCGAGGCCGCCCGGGAATAGAGAATGCATGCAACGACGCATACCGCCACTATCCCTGCCGCGATGCGCGTTTTATGCGAAAAGCTCGACTTCACCACCTACCGGCCCCTTTCCAGCATGGCACGCACGGTCAACCATCCATTCCCGCACCAACGCGGAACCGAACACCTTGGTCCAATGCGCATGGCGCCCTTTGGCGACGCCGCAAGCATAGACGCAGCGAACGCCGCTACCGCGCGAGCTCAAGCAGCGCCAAGGCGCGCTCGGGAGTTATGCATGCTTCGGGAGCGGCAGTAAGAAGCGGCTTATCGTTGGTGACGATATAATCGACCTTAGCCGTCTCCCCCGCCGCGACAATCAGATTATCCTCGAAATCGCCGAACGTCGAACGCAGCATTCGGGCAAGCTCGCATTCCGCATGCGACAAGGGGGCAGCCGTAGCCAGTTCCATCATGCGCTCGACGCACGCCCATGCCGCCGGCCGATACGACGCGGACGCTTTCCCGCCGCCGGATCCATCAGTCGAACGAAGGCGACGAGGAATCAGATAGAACAGGTCTTTCGCCGACGTCGGGGCGTACAGCAAATCCGTCCGACCGTCCAACCCCGCTTCGATAAGCCCTTGAATTGCCTGAAGGCTACGCCCTTCGCCCATGAAGTAATCGAACCACACATTCGTATCGAGCAGCAGCCGAGATGCGCGCATTACCGACATCGCGCCTCCATCTCTTCGAGCATGCAGTCATACATATCGTCGCGCAAGCGCTCGCGGTCTTTTTCCGGAAGCGGCTGATTAGAGGGGCGATACCCGCATGATTCGGCCGCAACGCGAACCGCAAGCCCAGCGCCAGCAGCGGCACGGGAAGCAGCAGATGACGGGCGCTCACCCCGAACGTCGCGCTTCTCCATGAACGGCGGAACCGCCTGATGCTCGGCGGCATAACGCCAAACGGCCCTTACCACCTCGCTCGAGCTATAGCCATTGCGCGAGAAAACAGCATCGCCGCTCTGCTTGAGGGCAGCGTCGATACGTGTGTTGAGCTGGACTGCCGTAGCCATATGCGCCCCTTTCTCTTCAAGATGCTAGCAGTATAGCACCACTTTTCAGGCATGGGCACCGGAAGGAACGAGGCCGAAAAGAATGGGGGACACCCACCGAATAGCGCCACACTGCCATTCGGCCTTGAAACCATTTTCAACGCCGGACCGAGCGCGCAAATACGCATCGACTTCCGCAAGTTCTATCGCAACCTCCCATGAACACGACCCGCCGACTCGGGAGCGAATAGCATAGAAGGACGAGGAGCATCGCCCGATGAGCCGCTTTGTGCAGCCGCCCCATCGGGTCCGATAAAGCGTGTGACAGGGAGAGCTTCGCGCGGTTCGAACGCAATGGGCAAAAGCTCGATTGACTCCCAATCCATGCGCAGCAGCTTGAACGTGCGCCAATCGTTGCGCATCCGACACCACGCTTGCATATACCACGACCGCTCTTTGAACAAAAGCTTCGCGGGCTCCACCTCACGCACGGTTACGCGGTCGGCATTGTCGCGATACGAAAACCGCAAGACCCGACGGCGCACGATAGCCTCGCGCACAACATCGAAAGCGCGGCGACACGTCGGCGGTGCGCCCCAGAACGAAAAATCGACATCGATCCAATCACTTGGCTCGCGGCGAAAAAGCGAGGCGAGACGTCTCATGAGGGCATCGCCGCCGGAGGAGACTGACGCATCAACGCTCGAAAGCAACATAAGCGCTGCAAGCACATCGTCTTTTTCGTCATCGCTCATCAACGACGAGTCCATCACATACCCGGGCAGCAGCCGCACGCCGCCGCCCTTGCCTTGCACTGTATACACGGGAACGCCTGCGGCCGAAAGCGCCTCGATATCGCGACGAACCGTGCGCGGCGACACTTCGAGCACGCGCGCAAGCTCGCCCACCGTGCACGCCTCGTGCGCCATCAACGCATGGACGATTTCGAAAAGCCGCTGCTGTTTCATGGCCGCGCCCTCTCCTTTGTTTTGCACAATGTATTAACTAATTGTTAATAACTTTTTCCACATATATTCTTACTTATTATCTTAGGTGTTAAGAATTTTTTAATACAGAATAAGGTAGACAATCCTACGCATCTTCGCCGCAACCGCATCAGGGGCACAAAACACAAAGGCCGGATTTCCGCTTAACGGGAAATCCGGCCTTCATTTCGTTCTATATTCAAATATGCAGAAACTCGTACGCAGGCAGCCTCAATGCATCGGGTCATGCGATAGTCAGCCGCCGCGCCGCTACCTAATGCACGAACACAAACGCATCTTCCGACGAAAGCTTCCGATCAAACTCGTAACCGCCCATGTCAAAGCGGGGGAAATCGGCTGGGCTCTCTATGTCGTTTTCGGTGCACCAGCGCACGAACGTCCCGCGAGCAGCCTTCGCTTCAGTCGAACGCTGAGCAAATTTCCCGTTGCGCATCGAACCGAACAAGCAGGTTACGTAACGAACCCCGCCCTGTAGCGCGCTCGCCCTGGCATACGGCTCAACCGCCTTCGCATACTCGACAGATGCAAGATTCACAATGATGCCCTCGCAGGGATCGCATGCTTTCCTCTGCTGGTCAAGCTCATCCACCAAGGCGTCGAACAAACGCGACCCCCAGAAACCATAGAGAGTGCGCGCGTCTCCCACAGCAAGCTTCGCCTGCATTTCGAGTCTGTACGGCACCACCGCATCGAACGGACGCAGCACACCGTAGAACCCTGACAGAATACGCAGGTGGTTTTGTAAGTATTCCAGCTGATCAGCCGTAAGAACATGCGGAGCCATATTCTGATACTGAATGCCTTCGTAAGAAAACACTGCCGGTGTACATGATTCGGCAGCTTCCACATCCATATGCATCACACGTTCGTAGTTCAACTCCGTCAACGCATCGCTGCACTTCCACAGCGCCTTCGCCTCGTCGTACGAAAGCGCACGCAACGCATCAAGCAGCTCGCGTGTCTGAGGAAGAAAGCGCGGCATATCCCGCCATGCGAACGAATCACTTGCATCGACCATTTTTTTGGCGGGAGAGATTATGAACAGCATACGATAGATTCCTTCTACTGCGCTTCGTGCGAAATCAATTGCATTTTGCGCGCATTAATCTACAGCACCCCAGAAACCCGCACAAAAAGCCACAATTAGAATGCAGAAAACGCCCCGAAGCCTAGAGGCCGAGCAGCGACTCCCCTAGCTAGAAAACGAAGGTAAAACGACCGCCAAAGCCAAAAGAAGCATTATTGCCACCACGAGAGCAACAACGACAGTGACGTTTGTTCGCTCAAGTCTTTCCTTCTCGCTACGCAGCCCCTTTAAGAAAGACTCATTCTCGAGCTCCTTCAGCATCGAGAACTCAAGCCCACACCGCAAACACGCCCGCCTTTCTATATTCAGCTGTCCACAAGAACATTCCGTCCATCCATCCCCGGTCGTGCAAGGCCGACGCAACGCTGCAGCAATAAGGGGTTGTGGCATCCCTTCCTCTTTGAGCTGAACAGACCGCTCTTCAATCGCCTCTTCGTCCAATGCAAGCAAATCAAAGCAATGTGGAGCCTTCTCGATTTTCCCTTCCGTCTCCCATTTCGATTCCGATGTAAGAGTAGAAACCAATCGAACCTTTGCATCTTTGATGTCATGACGGCTGAGTTTGACGGCCTTGGGCCTGAATTCTCTTCCTGCGCCAATATCGGCATCTGGGAGGTCGACCTCTACCTTCTCGGTAGACCCATCATCATATTCACAGATCGCTATCAGCTTGAAAGCGAGCACCGTTTCGCCAGTCAGATTTCTAAGCTTAATTTGAAGAAACGAATCACGATTCTCCCTATGACGGGATACCTGAACCGCCTCAACAGCAAGCGGGCAAGACGGCTCCCATTCCAAAGGAGCCAAACCGTTGCTTTCGTTTTCTTTGCGAAAAACAACCTTATAAACACCCATGGCCCCTCCTAAACCCATACCTCAGACGACGCAGAGCTCGTTATGGCGGGCTCCACAATCATCGCGTCGTCCTCGAAAGAAATCCGAAGCTTCTTGCGAACGTCATCGAAACCCACCTCCACGACCCCAGGGCCCAGCACCCGATAAGTCCCAACAACCACATCTTCTTCAACAATGTCGTATAAAGGAGCCTCGAGATCGCACGTAAACGCCCCATTGCCAAAATCCAGAACCGTGGCGATAGTCACCCCCTCCGACGAATCGAAGTGCGTCCATTCCTTGCTTTCAAGTTTGGACGAAAAAGATGCCGTAGAAAATCCGTATGCAGCAATGCCGACTAGAAGCACCGAGCACGCAACAGCAACCAGAATCTTCTTCGCAACTTTTGAAGAGAAAAGCGAGAGACCCCTACCCTTTTCGATTCTTTCGGAATCGACTTCCAGCCTAGAGCGATCGGCATCGGACAAGTCAGCCGCATTCTGGAAAGCCAGCGAAGGGGAGACCGCTCCCGACTTGGTCACATCCCATTCCGACAGGCCCTCGCTGGGCTTTGGCGAAATGCCATCCAATTTCTCAACCATGACGCAACCTCATTACACTTCTGGAAGAGCATCGTCGTCAGAAGTCGACCTGGATGATTGGCTAGAACCCTGCTCGAAAACGATTTTTCTGTTATCAGGAAGAGCGGCTACGTAGAGTCCCACAACCAAAGGAGTCGCGATAATCCCTATAAACCACAACTTCCCACTGTTCGCCATGGAATAGCCCTTCGCCTTTCCGGCGTTTATAAACATATCAATGCTAAGCAGCCAAGCCGTCAGGACAAGCGCAGAAACGATTATCAGAAAAAGCGCGAGCATCCTTTGCTCCTCTCGAACAGCGGCATCGAACGGAAGTCCGTAACGATGCCCGAACGGACCAATTCGAGAGAAATATAACAACGACCTGGTCAAATACGTTGCGCAACATTTTCAGGAAAGCCAGCGTAGACAGACAGCTCCTTTACTATTTGGCATAGGGCCCGTGAGAAAGCACGCCAACACGCGTAGCGACTATTCGGCACGCTTGGCGATTTCTTTTCCTATGCGATGTACCACGCTGACCACGAGCGCGTTGCCCATGCAAAACGCCCTGTTACCGTCGGTCATGCCCGCATCCGTCCAGCCTTTCGGAAACGTCTGCAGCTGATCGAGCTCGTCAGGAACCAGGCGACGGTAGCGCCCGCTTTCCGTTTTCACGACATGCTTCGTACGCGATGCGCCGGCGCCGCCCTCGCCCGTCAGGATGGTGCGCGACGGTTTATCGAGCGCATCGGGAAACGCCATGCCGCCTTCGCTGTACAGGTACGTGTAGCCCGACGAATGCGTGCGTTCTTCCTTCTTGGCGCCCTTGAAATACTCCCAGCGGCCGAGCTTGTCTTCGTCTATGAAGAAAGCCTCGGGCACTTCGGCTTCGGGAACCAACACGTCGCCCAAGGTTGCGAAAGGACCGCCATAGAAAGGCGTCACTTCGGCAGTGAACACCTCGCCGTTTTGCATAGCGCCGGCACCTCGGAAGGGAGAGGCCTTAAGGCCTTTACCAAAATTCTCGCTAATTTCGAACGGCTCACCCTTGATCGCAAATGCGTTCGCCTTCGTGACCGTGGAGCTTACCGGAAGCGCTTGAGCCAAAACGCCCGTTTCGCGAACGTGCTCCTCGACGTTCCAGGCCGGAGCGTCTTTCTGCGCGAAGATATATACACGGCGGCGGCGCTGCGGAGCGCCGTAGTCGGCCGCGTTCACCACGCGCCATTCCACCGAGTAGCCGCGCTCGTTCAGACACGCCAGCATAATGGCGAAATCGCGCCCGCGCTGTGATGCCGGCGACTTCAGAAGGCGGTCCACGTTCTCAAGCAGCACGTATTTTGGAGAACACAAGAACAAGAATCGGTAGATCTGCCACCAGAGCACACCTTTTTTGCCCTCGATGCCGCCCGCCTGATTCAGCGGTCGCGCAACCGAATAGTCCTGGCAGGGGAAGCCGCCCACCACCATATCGTGATCGGGGATAGAGCGCTCGCCCGCCTCCACCTGATCGAGCACGCGCTCAATGTCTTCGTTGACAACGGACCCTTCGCCAAAGCGCTCCGCATAGCAATGCGCAGCAAACTGGCGCGTCTCGGTTCCGGGCGGCTCCCACTGATTGGCCCAGATGGTCTTATACGGCCCGGCCGCAGGAAGATGCCATCCGCGTTCGTCGTCGTTATAGCCGTCAAGCGCGAGACGAAACCCGCCCACGCCCGCGAAAAGCTCGGCCACTCGAATGGTCTCCACGTCCTGCCTCCGAATTCTTTTTTTGGAATCTTGCTGGGAAAATGATCGCCGATCTTGGTCCGGCAGTCAAGATCTCTTTTCGCAAAAGCGATATATTATCAGAACCCGAGCGCCCCCGAAGCCGAGAGCGCAGTAGCAACGCTCGGTCTCTCAGGCGGGCCCCATAGCAGGCGCCCAACGCGATCGAAGCTCTTCAAGACTCTACTTTGCAGGCACGATTTCCAGCCAGCAGCCATCGGGGTCTTCGATGAAGTAAATGCCCATCTTTTCGTTCACGAAGCAGATGCACCCCATCTCTTCATGCAGGGCGCGTGCGCTGTCCATATCGTCAACCTCGAATGCAAGATGCGTGTCCCTGCCGCCGTTGTTGTATGGCTCGGTTCGACCGTTGTTCCAAGTGAGCTCCATCTGAAAATCGGTCTCGTCGTTTCCGATGTAGACATTCTTCCACGACCCGTCTTCGGGGCCCATGCTGCTCTGCTCTACCAGACCAAGGGCCTTCTCGTAAAACTCGAGGGACTTCTCAAGGTCAAGCACGTGAATGCACTCGTGAACCATTTTCGCTTTCATGCAATCCTCTTTCATTGCCTACCGTCAAAACGGAATACACCATACCCGCCGCGAAATGAGCAACAACGCGCGCTCGTCATTTTTCACAACAACGAAAGGAAACGCACGCTCTACGCGTTACCCGCATCTTGCGTGCGCCATCGCTCGCGGGCGGCAACGCCAAATATGGTGTCGCCCGGACTTCACTCGCCGGCAAAACAAAAGCGCGCCCCGCCGAAGCGGAGCGCGCCTGGAAAATCGAGTCGGCCTTGCACGCAAGCCCTTGCCTACTTCACCGAATCGAGCACATCAGAATCTTCAAACAAGAAGTAATCGAGACTTGTTGTACCGGGGAATGCCTCGACAATATTGAGGCAGCTTCCGCCAATGCGCTCGATGTCAGAAAGCACGCGGTTGAACGCCTTCGTGAGGCTCGGCGAGCATTCCTTGCTTGCCACGCGCTTCATGTGGCCCTTGCGCATGTGCATTTCGATTTCGATCATGCGCGAGTTGCCCTCATTCACACGGCGCGCTTCGTCGCTGTCGCCCGAAGCCATGGAACGCATGGCGCCTGCGAACATCTCTTCGGCCAAGAACATCGCATCGCGCAGGTCCTCCGAAGCCTTGTCGGAAAAGTCGCTTCGACGAGCAATTTGCGCCACATCTCCGCACAGCTGGCCGATGCGTTCGATGTCATTGATCGCGCTCATAAGGTTCGCCGTACGTGTGACCTGATCCTCGTTGAGCAGACCTGTAGCGAACAGCTCGGCCAGGTAGTCGGTCACCTGCTGGCAGACCTCGCCCGCGGCAGCGGCCTTGCGAGACGAGACGTCAAGGCGCTTCGCGTCCTTATCGCGCAGGGCGGCGCCCATATCGTGCATAGCCGCGCGCACCGTTTCCCCGCAACGAACCGTTTCTTTAGCAACAAGCTGAAGGGCAACGATAGGCTGACCCAACAGACGATCGTCGAGATATAAAGCGACTGCGGAATCGCAATCGCCTGCCGCAGTTTTCCTATCAGGAATAATGCGGGTCACAATCTTCACCATGAGCCATATGAATGGAAGCCACAACAGCGTCATGACGACATTGAACGACGTGTGCGCATTTGCAATCTGACGGGAAATGACCTCGATTTCAGGACCCGCCGGAGAAATGAACTGGATAAACGTTGCGAACGTGGGAATAAACCAGATGAAAATAAGGCAGCCGGAAATATTAAAGAGGCTGTGAGATACCGCGACGCGCTTGGCATTGCGGCTCTGACCGATGCTAGCAAGCAGTGCGGTAATAGTAGTGCCGATATTATCACCAAGCAAAACGGGGATGGCGCCCGTAAGGCCGATGATGCTCGCACCGTCAGGACCGGGTGTCGCAGCAAGATTCTGCAAAACCGCGATAGTGGCCGAGGAACTCTGAACGATAACGGTCATAACCGTGCCGACGATAACACCCAGTACGGGAATGTCCACGACCTGAGAAATCATATTGATGAACACAGGGCTCGTCGCGAGGGGCTTCATGGAATCGCCCATGGTCTCGATGCCAAGGAAGAGCAGGCCGAAACCGAGAATGCTCAGACCGACGCTCTTGATGCGCTCGGTTTTCGCAATGAACGACATAAGGAAACCTATAAACACGAAGATGAGGATGTAGTCCGTGATTTTAAAAGCAATGATCTGCGCCGTGATCGTCGTGCCGATATTGGCACCAAGAATGATAGAAATGGCCTGAGGCAGACCCATTAACCGGGCACTTACGAAGCCGATCGCCATAACGGTGGTGGCGCTACTGCTCTGCAACACGGCGGTGGTCAAAGCGCCGGCCAACACGCCAAGGACGGGATTTTTCGTTAAAAGCGCGAGAATGTTTTTCATCTTTTCGCCAGCAACCTTCTGAAGGTTGTCGCTCATCATGTTCATGCCAAAGATGAAAATGGCAAGGCCTCCAAGAAGGCCGACTACGGTGGTAAACGCGTTGTCCACGATTCGTTTCTCCTAGATCGCAAGGGCAAAACTGCTTAAAACCATCGGGGGAAAAGTATAGCGACCCCGCAACTTTGCCCGGCCTTTGCAATGTAAGATTTTTGCAAAGTTTGCCCGAGAAAGGGCCTCATGCGCCGCTCACCGAAACCCACCTATCCGTCAAAGCGCAATACGCCGCTCGCCGGCCCCATCCACAGCGCAACCAGCGCCAGCGAACGGCATCTGTGCCGGAGCCTCCATCGCAATGAAGGGCCCGTCAACGCCTTATGTCACGAGACAAGGGCTTGCTTATCGGTTTTTGCACGAAACGTATCAACGCAAGGGCCTCAAGGGACGCTTCATCAAGAAGGCGAGGCTTTTTATTCCTCATTACTTTAGCTTTTGTTGATTTTCCTGTGCGCTATTCTGGAAAGAAAGGGCTTCGTTGATACGTTTCGTGACTTTTCCGATATGCGAGAAGGAAATTCGTGCATTTTAAGCCGCGACGGCGCTCCGAAATCAAAAAAAGGAACCTCCAAAGCCACCTTCGAAACAATCCCGTGCGACATAGCAAAGGCCCGAGCGCGCGATGCGCTCGGGCCTTAAACCATGCGGGATAAACGGCGTCCCTTACGGCCTCAAGCCGCTTCCGCCCTGCATGGTGATGGTCTCGCCGGAAATATAGCTTGCGTCTTCCGAGCACAGGAAGACGGCCGTACGTCCGATATCGCTTTCGGCGTCGCCGAAACGACCTGCGGGAATGCCGCCAATCTGCTTTGCGTAAGCCTCGGGATACTCTTCTTTCCACTTCGCCAGCTGGCTTGTCATGACAAGCGGGCAGATAACGTTGCAGTTGATGCCGTCAGGACCCCACTCGGTGGCAGCAACGCGGGTCATACCTCGAATACCCTCTTTTGCAGCAGCATAGGAGCTCTGACCGAAACGGCCGAAAAGACCTGCGCCGGACGCGAAGTTGACCACGGAACCCTTGGTCTCCTTCAGGTAGGGATGGCAGTGCTTCATGTAGAAGAAGACAGCATAAATGCCGGAATAGATAGCCTTGTCGAAATCTTCCTTGCTATGCTCGACCAAGGTAAGGCCGGAGGCGGAGTTCTGCGCATTGTTAATCAGGAAGTCAATACGGCCGAACTCTTCGGCAACCTTCTTGACTGCGGCAGCAACCTGCTCCTCGTCGGATCCGTCGGCCTGCAGGGGAAGAACCTTGACGCCGTACTTTTCCTCCAGCTCAGCCTTCGCGTCTTCAAGCTTCTGAAGATTGCGACCGGTAATGGCCAGATTGCAGCCTTCCTTTGCAAAAGCCGTCGAAAGACCCCAACCGATTCCGCCGCCTTTGCCGCCACCGGTGATGATGGCAACCTTTCCGTCGAACTTGCCCATAACGGTCTCCTCACTAGATGGTGTGTCTTGACCCCAAAGCCGTTTCGGACTTAAAGCCAAGCTCTCTTTTGGCGCATAGCATACCCGCCTTCCATGTTTCGTCTAGGTAAATTCCCCTGAAGTGCCCATTCTGTCGATATGCGAGCAATCTCGGCACATTTACGCCGCCGAAGCCACAAAAAAGCCCCTCGGCACGCGCTAAGCACCGAGGGGCCGAAACCTACATCACAAACGTGACAGGAAGCGCCGCCATGACAACAAGGAAACGCAGCAAGAAACCGCCGATCAGCACGCCCGCATCGGATGCGGCGCTGATCATGTGCGCCTTCTTGGACTCTTCGAACTCCTTCGCGGAGAAGAAGAGCAGCCAGGTTTCAAGGCCGGTCGGAACAACCAAGCCAATCAGCACCAGGCCAATCCAGAACAGCGGAGCCCACGTCCCGGCAACCATGCTCATTACGGAGTCGAAGCCGGCCGGAGAATTGTAGCTGGTGATGAAGCACAGCGAGGCAACCAGCACAATCTCGATGATGGGCAGGCAGAAGTGAAACTTCTTCAGCACGCCGGCTTTGTTGAACTCGTCGGCATGACGAAACACCGCAACCAGCAGCACCGATGCGGCGCCGGCAGACATGGCAGACACCAGGAACAAGATAGGCAGCAGGGCGTTGTTCCACAGCGGGAACGTCTTGCACACGCCCAGCAAGGCGCCGGTGTACATGGCAACACACACGCCGAACACCACGCCAACAAGCTCAAGCCACTTCGGAACAGACTTCTTCATGAAATCGAGAACCACCACGATGATAGACACCACCATGAAGCCCGCCAAGAATACAACGCCCCAGGTCATAACAGAAAACGGGTTATGCAAAAGCAAGGCGAAGCGAAGCGGGTTGTGCAAGCCAGCCTCGGCGTCCACCATAAGCAACAGCAAGCCGATCATAACGGCTACGGGCGCAATAAGATGGCCGACCTTGCGCATGTTGACGGCCTCGGGATGACGCCACGCAAGAAACGCTGACGTCACAAACGCGCCGCCGCCCAAACCGGCAAGGAACAAATACCAGGCGATGGGAGCGCCCCAGATAGGTTCGAATGACATCCTTCATCACCTCACGTAGAAGACTTTTGATTTGGTCAAATCGCCATCGATCGGCTGAGCGTTCAGCTCGGCGATCTTCTGCGATATCTCGGAATTCGGGTCGTCGAGGTCGCCGAATGTACGCACGCCGGTCGGGCATGCCGTCACGCACGTGCACATCTCGGTGCCATCAAGTGCGGAAACCGTGCAGAAACGGCACTTGTCAACCGCGCCGGTTTCTTCATTGACCACACGCGCCTGGTAGGGGCACGCCGCCATGCAGTACTTACAGCCGATGCAACGCCCGTGATCGACGCAAACGATGCCGTCTTCCGTGGTGTAGGTTGCGCCCGTCGGGCATACGGCCTGGCACGGAGCGTCAACGCAATGCATGCACTGCGTGGGCACATGCTCAATCGTGACATGCGGATACGTGCCGCGCTCGAATTCATGGAACTTGATGAACGACTCAGCAGGAAGCAGGTCGTTTTGCCTCTGGCATGCCGTGCGACAGGCGTAACACCCGATGCATTTCGTCGTATCGATAAGCATTCCGTAACGTGCCATTACGCACCCACCTTCTTAACAGTCACCAAGACCTCATGCGCCATGGTGGAACCATAGCCGCGCTCAAGCTGATAATCCATGAAGTCCGTAGGACGCAGGCCCACGCCGTACGCCGTATGCTGGTCTTTCGAAGAGCATCCGTACGCGGGCGGCATGAACACGGCCGTCGGGTTCAAACGCTGCGTCACCTTCACATGGCAGCGACCGGTAAACTTCTCGTTGGAAAGCTCCACCTCGTCGCCGTCTTTGATGCCCAGTTCGGCAGCACGATCGGCATTCAGCCACACGCGCGTCAAATCATAGTCTTGGGTAATGGACATCAGCGCTTCGCAGTTCGCCGTCATAGTGTGGCTATGAATGGCCTGCTTGCCCGTGATCAGGCGGAACTGGCTGCCGCCGGCGGGAACAACCGCAGGCGCCACCCATACGGGAGCGGCGGAATAGCCGGCCTTCTCGCACGCCTCGCTTGTGAACTGAATCTTGCCGGACGGGGTCTTCCACTTCGGCGTCTGGCCGTAGACGAAGGCCTTCTCGGGGAATTCGACCGTGCCAACCTTGCGAAGCTCGTCAAGGCTCAGACCCACCGTCTTAAGCTGCGCGTCCGCGAGCTCTTCGACCGTGAACGGGAAGTACTGGCCCACGCCGCACGCCTCCGCCAAGCCAGAGAAAATCTGATCGACCGGCAGGGTGTTCGGGTGGATAACATCGAGCACCTTGTCGCGCAAGGAGACACTCGGCACCTTGCCGCCGTTGAACACGGGAATCTCAAGGCGCTCAAGATAGCTGCATTCGGGAAGCACGTAGTCTGCGCAAAGCGCCGTCTCGGACATCTGAACGTCAACGACCACGCACAGCTCAAGGGCATCCAGGCACTCCTGCATGTAAGCCGGGTTGGAATAGCCGGCAACCATGTTGGAGTTGTAGAAGAACATGCCCTTGATTTTGCCTTCTTTCGCAAGGCTCGCAGCATGGATATTCACGCCCATGCCAGCCGAAGCAAGCGGGTACTCTTCGGAGCCCGCCTTCTTGGCCTCGACCTTCGGTACGGGAGGAAACTTCGTCTCATCAAGCTTACCCGCGCTGACACCCGAGGTCAAAAGCGCGCCGCCTTCCTGGTTCCAGCAGCCAAGCAGCGTGTTGAAGATGACCAGGGCGCGTGCCGTCTCTCCGGAGTTGGCATACTGGTTGCCAAAACCTCCGCGCCAGCCGGCGTCGATCGATGCCGCAGGGGCGGCCTGGGCGAACTCGTGGGCAAGGCGCTCGATGGTCTCGGAGGAAATGCCGCAGACGCCTTCCGCCCACAGCGGAGTGTGGTCGGCAATGCCGGCGGCGAATTCGTCGAAGCCTTCGACGTTTTCCGCCACGTAATCCTTGTCGTAGATGCCATCGCGAATCAGCACGTTGCACATGGCCAAAATAAACGCCAGGTCGGTGCCAGGGTTGATGGGCAACCATTCGTCGGCAAACACCGTGGAATTATTGCAGCGCGGATCGACCATGACGATCTTCGCGCCGTTTTCATGGGCCGCCTGCAGGTCCTGCAGATGGCTCGGACGAATGGCGTCAGCGACAGAACGGCCTATATACATGATCATCTTGGTGTTGGGGATGTCACTCTGGAAGTCTCCCGCACCAATGACCTGGGCAAAGCCGGATGCTTTCGAAAGGTTGCATGCTGCGCCGTGCGTATAGTAGTTCGGCGAGCCAAGCGCGTCCAGGAAGCGCTTGGTGTAGAATGCGCCGCTCGGACGGGGGTCTTGCACAAGAGCCAGCGCCTCGGGGCCGTTGGCGTCAATGATTGCCTTAACCTTCTCACCAATCTCTTGATACGCCTGCTCCCAAGAAATCGCCTCGAACTCGCCCTTGTCGTTTTTCTTCAAGGGGTCGGTAAGACGGTCCTCGGAATAGACAAAGGACGGATAGCCATAGCCGCGAGCGCAAATTTTGCCGCGAGCGTGGGCATCATGCTCGCTCGGGATGAGCTTCGACAGGCGGCCGCGCTTCACATACGCCTTGTAGCCGCACTTGCTCGAGCATGCGTTGCACATGGTATAGGCAGACCAGGAACCCTGATCGTTTTCGGGTTCGTCAGCGTACGCCTGCTCCCAAGCGCCGAAGCTCATGTATCCACCCGCCGCAGCAAGGGCCGCTACACCCGCGCTGCCGGCCAGAAAGCTCCGCCTTGTAATTGCGTTTTCTGACATTCTCGGTTCCTCTCTTACAGATATAACTTGAATATGCCGGCGGCTTCTTATTGTTCGGCGCCGCATGCCGCATCGGACCCTTTTGCAACCTCAACCGCGTCGATGAGGACGTCGACTAAGGCGAGGTAGAAATCCTTCTGAGGGTCGGCAAGACGCAGCAGCTTCTGCCGATAATCGGCCAGCCAGCCAAAGCGTTCCAAAGCGAATGAACGAGCATCTTGCGCGCAGCCGCTTCGCAAAAGCACAGCGAGCAAGTCGAGCTCCAAAGCCAGATGGTCCGGCCAAGCCTCGTAGCCCTGCGGCACGGTCATGCCCAATCGGTCAATAAGGCTTTCCATGTAAAGCGCCGATTCCGAGCGATACATGCCGCGCTGGCCCGTATTTGCGGCGCCGCTTTCACGCCAGGGACGATACAGCGACTCGACAGGCATAGCGGATTCGGGCAGACCGCCGGTGAAATGGCAGCGGCAGAAACGTCCGTGCTCTTCGAAACTCGGCGGATTCTCAAGCGCAGCAAGCTCGCGGGCGGCAAGGCGTTCGGCGAGCACTCCGCTTTCGGCGTGCGCTATTTCGGCAAGAAAAGCGTTCCATACCTCGGGAGAAACAAGCTCTTCGTAGTCTTGCTCACCAAGATCGACAAAGCACTTCGAAGCCACTGAAAACACTGCCGGAGTATTCATGAACCAGCCCTCTCATTCATTCGAAATTGTAAGAACAACGAGCGGTTAGTTCTCGACCAGCGTGGTCGTGCGGACGATGCCCTTGTTGATGGCCTCCTGCGCGATGTCTTTCCAGTCGACGAACTTGATCGCGCCGTTGGGGCACTGCACGGCGCAGCGACCGCATGCGATGCACTTCGTGGAAACGCCGGTTTCGGTGTCTACGACAGGCATGTTCCAAGGGCACGCTTCGTGGCACATGCCGCAGCCGATGCACGCCTCGGCGTTCACCACGCGAGCGCCGGTTTCCGGATCGGGCGCAATGGCATGCACGGGGCAGTTCTTGACGCACCAGGCGTCTTTGCACTGCTTGCAATGCTCAACGGTGAACTGGCAGTCGCGGAAAATGCCGTCGGGGCTTTCGCCGCCAGAACCGAAGTTATAGTTATCCCACACGCGAACGCGAGCGGTGTGCTGGCATGCACGACCGTCGTTGCGCAGCGAGCACATAAGCTCGCAACGCTGGCAGCCGGAGCAACGCGCGCGATCGGTGATAATCATCTTCTGAGGCAAGGGGTCGAGCACGATGCGACCCGATGCGATGCTTTCTTCAACAACCCCCCATTTGGCAAGAGCGCCGCCGGCGATAAGTCCGGCAAGACCGATGCCTACGCCGCCGATAACCACCTGACGACGAGTGAAGCCCTTCTGCGCGGCCTGCTCAGCGCCTTCCGCTGCTTCCGCGGTCTCAGTCTGCCCCAGGGCCCCCTTCTTCTCCTCCATCGAATGTTCCTTTCCTAGCATCCTTCGTAAGGACACATACCCCCCTGAAACGCACTTCGCACAAAAGCTATATTGCAGGGGCGCGCCGGTGGCTCGTCCCCTCTTTAGGGATAAAAACGCAGGTGAGAGACAATCCCCTCAAAGAGGGGACACCAAAACCGCCCAATTGCGGATAATGACCGCTGACCGAAACGGTCGCACACGCACATGCCTCCGCACACGCAGCTTCACGTCAACGTTTCAAAAGAGACTTGGAGAATTGCAATGGCAAAAGAAGACAACGTTTCGTTCGGTTGGGCCGGCAAAATCGCCCGCGTCAACCTGAGCACGGGCGTCATCTCTACCGAATCCACCGACCCATACAAGCAATACATCGGCGGTATGGGCATCGCCAACAAGATCATGTATGACGAGGTTCCCGCAGGAACCGATCCGCTCTCTCCCGAGAGCAAGGTCATTTTCGCCGTGGGTCCGCTGACCGCCTCCGGCGTTCCCCTGGCAGGCCGCACCACGCTTGCCCACCTGTCCACGTTCACGAAGGACCATCTGGTCGTCGATTCTCACATGGGTGGCATGTTCGGCGCGAAGCTGAAGCTCGCAGGCTGGGATGCGTTGATTATCGAGGGCCAGTCCGACAAGCCCGTTTTCGTCAAAATCATCGACGGCGATATCACCATTGAATCCGCCGACGGCGTGTGGGGCCTTGGCACCCGCGCTGCAACCGAGGCGCTGAACACCCTGGTTTCCAACCGCGCCTGCGTTGCAACCATCGGCCCCGCCGGCGAAAATCAGCTCCCGTACTCCAACATCATCAACTCCCGTAACCACTCCGCAGGTGCCGGCGTGGGCGCCATTCTCGGCTCCAAGAAGTGCAAGGCCGTCGTTGTCGAAGGCAACGGTTCGGTCTATGTCAAAGACCCCGAGGCCATTGCCGGGTTGTCCGACTACATGCTCTCCGACGTCATCGGCTCCAACAACAACCACGTTGTGCCCTCTACCCAGCAGGAATGGGCGGAATTCTACGACGAAGGCTCCCGTTGGACCGCGCGCGACGGCCTGACCTGGGCTCTCGCTGAAGACGGCCCGATCAACACCGGCGAGCCCAAGCCCGGCGAGCTTAACACCGTCGGCTATCGCTGCATGAAGTCCACCAAGGACCTCGGCCCTGCCGCCGAAAAATACACCGTGAAGATGAACGGCTGCCACAGCTGCCCGATTCACTGCTACTCCGACCTGCGCGTCGAAGCGGCCGAGGGCACCGCGGGCTTTGAGACCGTTGGCAACACCTGCGCCGCCAACTTCCCCGTGTCCGTTTACATGAAGAAAATCTTGGGCCTCGACATTGCCGACGACGAAAGCGTCCTGTGGGATATGACCACCCAGGCAACCATGGACAACCTCGGCCTTTGGTGCAACTACGCCCAGCTCTACCGCGATATTGCCCATTGCTATCGCGCGGGCGTTTTCGAGAAGAACCTGCCCGCCGAAGAGTACGCCTCCATCAACTGGGCTGGTTTTGAGAACGACTCCAAAGACCCCACGGTCATGGTTGAGATCCTGACCAAAATCTCCCAGAACGACTCCGAGCTCTCTAAGATCGCCTACGGTCCTTTGGTTTGGTGCGAGCGCTGGAACGACCAGGAATGGTTCGACACCGCAACGTCTACGCTCATCAACTATCGCGGCTGGCCCGTCCATCATGCAATCGAGTGCTTCGGCCAGGTGGGCGCCGTGTACAACATGATGTTCAACCGCGACGACATGATTCATTCCGCCGTCAACTTCCAGGGCTGCGGCCTTCCGTGGGAGATCAAGCAGCAGATCGCCAAGGAGGTCTGGGGCAGCGAGACCGCCATCGACCAGAACAAGAACTACACGCCCATGAACGAGTACAAGGCCAAGTTCTGCTGGTGGAGCATCGTCACCGACGTGCTTCATGACTGCCTGACCCTGTGCAACTGGGTATGGCCGATGACCATGTCTCCCAGCAAGTCCCGCGACTATCGCGGCGACTTGGACCTCGAGGCCAAGTTCTACACCGCCGTCACCGGCGAGGAAATGACCCGCGACGAGCTCTACAAGCGCGCCGCCTCCGTCATGACGCTGCAGCGTGCCAACACCGTGCGCGGCATGGGCACCACCGACATGCGCAACGAGCATGACACCATCACCGAATGGGTGTTCACGAAAGACCCTGACATTCAGCCCTTCACCGCCGGCACCGACAAGATGGAGCGTGAAGACTTCCAGACCGCTCTTGGCATGGTGTACAAGGAATTCGGCTGGGACGAGAAGACCGGCGCCCCGACCGCCGCATGCCTGGATGACTACGGCATGGGCGACGTCAAAGACGAGCTTGCAAGTTTGAACCTGCTGTAACGTTCGCAAAGTAAGCCTTACGCACGAAGGCCCCTGGAATATCCAGGGGCCTTCATCGCTTCGGATGCTGAATTTGCACAGGCTAGCGGGCTTCGCGTCGCTTGGCCTGCTGCCAGAGCTCTTCCATCTCCTCCTGGGAAAGCTCCGCCACATCGCGACCTTGCGCCCATGCCGCCCCTTCAATGAACGACCAACGAGAACGAAACTTCGCACAAGTGCGGCGAAGCGCGCCCTCGGCGTCAACGCCGCGCCAACGCGCAACGTTGACCAGGGAAAATAAGACATCGCCAAATTCCAGCTCCGCCTCATCGGGTGTAGCGGCCGCCTTGAACTCGGCTATCTCTTCTTCCACCTTCGCCCACACGTCGGCTTCGCACTCCCATTCAAACCCCACGGCAACAGCTTTGCGCGAAATCTTCTGCGCCTGCATAAGCGCCGGAAAGCTCGTCGGCACGCCGTCAAGCAAGCCCGCTCGCTCGCCCGATTCGGCATCGGCGGCCTGCTTTTCCTTGAGCTTTTCTGCATCCCAAATGCCAAGCACCTCGGAAGCGTCTTGCGCCGCCGCATCGCCGAACACATGAGGATGGCGACGAACCATCTTCGCATCTATGTCTCGACACACGTCGTCGATGTCGAACTCTCCCGCATCGGCGGCAATCTGGCTTTGCAGCACAACCTGCAGCAGCACATCCCCAAGCTCTTCTCTCATATGGGCAACGTCGTCCGCCTCAATTGCGTCAACCGCCTCGAAGGCCTCCTCGATCATGTTGTGCGCAATGCTGCGGTGCGTTTGCTCGCGATCCCACGGGCAACCGTCGGACGCGCGCAAGGCGGCAATCGTTGCAACGAAAGAGTCGAATTCTTCATGTTTTGACATAGGGTTTCCTTTCTTGGCGCATATGCCTGACAATGCGAAAAGCCCTCCGCCGCGCATGCGCCCGAACGGCCAGGCCGCATAGACTTCAACGTCTCGCCATGACGCACGGGGGCAGACGCGACGGCTGCCGAGCAGCTGCCTTTCAAACCTGAGAATCAGACGACAAAAGCAAGGCGGCATAAAAAATCGCGACGACACGCGCCGTCGCGATTCGATTGTAGCGGAAAAGCCGCACAGAAGCCCTATTTGCCGAAACGCAGAGAAACGCGCTGGTCGCGCAAGGAGCAGTGCTCGCACATCGAGCAATTCACCCCGAATTCGTCGCACGCAAGATTGGCGTCAAGCCATGCAAGGTCTCGGCCTTGGCGAAGGAAGAAATCACCCACCATGGCACGAACGGCCTCTACCGCCAAATAGGGCCGCGTGACGCGGTCGGCGGGCATCTTGCCAAGCTCACGCTTCAGGTCGGCCACGCTCACGTCAAGCGCTTCGTCCACCGTTTTACCCTCGATCAAAGCGGTAATCAGACTTGCCGAGGCAATGGTGGCAATGTCTCCGCGGCAACGAAAACCCGCGCGCTTTATCAGCAGACCGTCTTCGTCAATCACGCAGAAGAGCTGAATCGCACGCTCCCCGCGCTTTGACATGCCGGTCATGCTTGCCGCATTGCAGCCTTCGGGGATGCCTGCGCGCCTATGGTCTCCGGCCAATTCGACAATTCGCTCGGAGTACACGTCCATGTGCTCTTCGGGATCGACCTGGTAGATATCCCGCGTGCGAATGACGCGCACCACCGCATCGCCGAAATCGTGCTTCGGCGGCTCGGTGTCAGAAAAGTCAATGTTGCCGTGATCGGCGTAATCGTACATGTGGGCCTCCTACATGTTTGCGCGACGCTCAACCGATTCCCATTCGGCCAGCGCTTTCGCCTGCGCGTCGCTGAGATAGTCGGTCGAATAGAAATACACGTCCCCGTTGCTTGCAGAGCAGCTTTTGATGTCAGGATACTGCCCGGATTCCTGCGCAATGCGAAACGCCTCGTCAATGCGCTCGTCAGTCATATAAACCGGGCGGTTTTTCAGCGATGCGGCCTTAAGCGGACGGGGGTAGATCTTGGACTCGTTGCGGGCATTGTCCACAAGCGTCATAACGTCGTCGTCCTCGGCGGCAAGAAACGCCCAATGCGCAAACGATTCGCTCATCATGTCGGACGAATACAGATACACTGCCGTGCCTTCGAGCACCTTGATGTCGTCAAGGTGCCATGCGTCGTCTTCGGAGTCGGACGGCTCGGAGCTGCAATCTTTGGAATCGGCGGCTGCAGCATCGTTTTCGTGGTCCTGCGCCTCGATGATGGTGTCAAACACTAAGTCGGTGAACTCGACGGGCTCCATATGCTCAGGCGTCAAACCTGCAGCTTCCCAGTATTCCTCCGTAGTCAGCTCGCCAGCGCGCGAGCGGCTGCGAATGTCGGCGAACACCGCCTCAAGCGCCTGCCGCTCGAAGTAAGCCTCGCGCTCGCCAGGTGTCAACGATTCAAGATACTCCTCGTGCTTGCGGCGCTCCTCTTCAGGATCGACCAGGTCGGACAAATCCTGCCCAGAAAGTATGGAGGATAGAAACTCCTCCTCCGGAGTCATGTCCGTGCCCACCGCCGAAGCAAAATCCTGGCCAGGCTCCAAAACCGCTTCGTCGCACACAGACGAAGCGACCTCTTTGCAAGTCTCATCCATGAACGCCACTCCTCTTCTTTCAAAACCCGTCGGAGATACAGCTTCGACAGGCATCGGTGACAAATGCTTCGACAAGCATGCCCCACGCAAAAAGCAAGCTGTCCCCTCTTTGAGGATAATGTCCCCTTATCTCAAGAAGTCGCACGTCAAACGCACCTGCCATCGCAAAGCGTATCCAATTGCCGCAACGCCGGCGCCGCGCTGCCGAACGCCGCAATGCGTCAAAGCGGCGCCGAACGCCGCCGTGCGCCGACAGGCTCCCCATTCGTTTCCTGCAGGCGCGCCAAATTGATGCGATAAAAAACCGCTCAAAACCGCACGGCTTACGCCGCCCTGCCTTATAATGAACACGTCCAAAAGGGGAGGGGACAACCGTATGCCACAAAACGACGCCGTTCGGCAGTCAGCGGCTTCTATGTCGCAGACCGTCTTGGCTCTTGCGCCCACGGTGCTGGGGCTTATGATTGCGCGCATGGGCCTTATCGTTTCCACCTATGGAAGCTATTCGAGCACCGACCAGGGAATCTACACCGACGGGAGCAGCATCCTTGCCATGCTTCCGCTTTTCATCTTCATGTGCGTTCTCGGCAAAACGCGTATCAGGCTGGTCAAGAAGCGCATCTTCGTGCTCACCTCCATAGCCATCGCCGTTCAGGCTGCATCCATCATCGCCCTGGGCGTCGTCTTGCTCGCAGGCAATCCACCCAAGACCCTTTCCTTCGGGCTGTCCGTGATAATCACCCTCTCAAGCTATCTTTCCATTTTCTATTGGCTTCGCCGGGCACGCGGCGCGTCTTCGTCTTCGGCCGTAACCATCGCTTTCGGGTCGCTGCTTTTAAGCGAGCCCCTTATCTATCTTGCCTCTTTGATGCCGCATGGCGCGGCGTGTCTTGCCGTCGGGCTGCTGACACTTGCCCAGTTCATCTGCCAGAAATATGCACGCCGCCGGCCGCTCGTCGAAAACATCCACGCCGAAACAACCCCGCTTGGCTACTTCGGCTTCGCAGAGCGCATGATCGACGGCGTAAGGCTGCTTGCCATTCTTGCCCTTGGCATGCTGCTCCTGTCGTTTGCCGTGGGTATACTTCGATGCTTCCCCGACGGAAGCCCCATTCCATTTTCCCCCGCCACACGCGTCGCCTATATGGCCCTTGAGATACTATTGTTCGCAGCGCTTATCTGGCGATCGTTTCGCGGATCGCGCTCGGTTATGACCACCAGCATCTGGGTCATTCTCGAAGCGTCAGGCGTCATCGCCCTTATCTGCTACGCGTTCTTCCCGAACAACCTTGCGATCGGCGCCATTTTCACCACCGTTTTCAACGCGGGCATGACCGGCTTCATGTGGTACCTGGTCGTCGCGTTTTCCAGCTTCGGCAACCGCGACCCGTATTACTACGCCATCGCCGGCTGGATGGTATTTATGGTGCCGCGCGCCATTGCCCGCATCCTCATGGAAATAGCACCGGGCTCCATGGGAGACACGCCGCTTTTCGCAATTGTCGCGGCGCTGATTGCGGCAAACGCCCAGCTGGTTTTCGTGCAAATCATCTGGATCGAACGCACGGTTTCCAACGAAAAAAGCTCGGCCACCGCAAAAAGCATCCGAACCCTGCTTGGCCTTGACGACGCGGTCAAAGAAGATCCCGCCAGCATCCGCCGCGCTCTTATGCAAGACAACACAAAACAGATGCAAAACCAGTTTTTGCTCTCTGACCGAGAGACCGAGGTCCTCACGCTCTATGCAATGGGCCTGACGCAACGAAAAATTGCCGAGGAACTGTGCATCTCCCCCGGCACCACGCATACGCACATCAAACGTATCTACATAAAAACGGACCTGCATTCACGACAAGAGATTCTCGACTATATTGAACGCTATACGGGCTAATACGACGTGAACGCGATGCGAACACGGTGCGGCGCACCGCCTGAAGAAGCCGTGCAACCCGCGTGCGGCGTTTTGTATGCCATTTGGCATCATTTGCAAATTTCTTCTTGCAAACACGCTATTGAATGGTATCTTGCGTGCAGGTGATAGGGACTCGCAGGGGGCGAGCTCCCGTTGTGTACGTGTACAAAAGGAGTGTGTCATGCCTCATCCTGTTCTTGAAACCGACGAATGCATTGGCTGCGGCATCTGCGTAGACGCTTGCCCTCAGGGCGTTCTTGAAATCGCCGGCGGCGTTGTTGTTCTTGAGAACGAAGATGCCTGCGTCGCTTGCGGCGACTGCGTTGAAGAGTGCCCCATGGGCTGCATCACCGAGATCGTCGAAGACTAACTCCGCAGCCATTTCATAGCGCATAACTTTGAAGGCCCGCTGGCAAAGGCGGGCCTTCGTGCGTTGCGGGGCTGCGTTGATTTCATTTTTCCTGCAAATATCCAGAACGCCCCTGATGCTTATTGGCATAAAGAATGAAAAAGTGACCCAGGGCAATTGCGGTTAGAAGGTTTCTATGGGATACTAAACGGCACCATTCAAACGAATACACTTCGCTTAATCACACCTTAAACACCGCACGAGCGAAAGGACCGCCACCGCATGGCCACCAAGCTTTCACGCACCGCATGCCCCATTGAGGCAACGCTTTCCCTTATCTCCGACAAATGGAAGATTCTCATTCTGCGCGACCTGCTTACGGGTACCAAACGGTTCGGTGAGCTCAAGAAATCCATTGGCAGCATTTCCCAAAAAGTCCTCACGTCCAATCTTCGCGCCATGGAAGACGACGGCCTCGTCGTGCGCCAGGTATATGCCGAAGTTCCGCCGCGCGTCGAATATACGCTGACCGAGCGAGGGGAAAGCCTACGCCCCGTCATTGACGCCATGCGCATCTGGGGCGAAGAACACCAGGCGGAACTAATCGCCGAAGAAGAGGCGGCGAAATCCCAAGACTCCTAAACTAATACGGCAAGGACCGAGGCCAAGTCGAAAAGGCCCGCGCCGTATTAGCCGCAAAGAGGGACGATACCCATGCCCCGTCAGCCGCGCGGACAAGCAGCCTTCGCGCCCCGTTCGTCACAAAAAGGCGAACCTCGCCCTCCGTTCGTCGCGAAAAAGGTAATCAGGAGTTCTCGGGCAAGCCCTGTTTGAGCTTTTTGAGCAGAGCCCAGTCGCGCTGCTTGAGCCTGACGTCTGCCAAATCGCTCTCAAATGAAGAAAAAGCGGCATACAGACGCCCGAACGCGAACCCAAACGAATCGGGAACAAACGGCTCGCGATACGCCTCGGTAAGCAACGCTGCAGCGCCTTCGTCGGCAACAACTAACACCAGCGGATCCAGGCCTTCAACGGCGGAAAAGACCGAGGCGCGATCAAGCGAGGACGCCTGAAGAAAGACGGGGTCGGGCGCGCCGATTCCCGCACAAGCCGCCCTCAAGGCCGTCACCGCCTCCTCCGAAAGCGGCAAGGAAGCTACTACGCAAACCTCCGCGTCAATATCGCCGTCTATGGCGGCCGCAAACGCAAGCAGCGATTTCTCCTTGGCTTCTTCATACATGTTATTTTTAGCAGGTTTTTTCACACCGCTCCCTTTTTTCACCACAACGCGCTAGAACCATATATCAATAATAGGTTCAAAGAACAGCAAGGCGCAAATTTGCAAACAAACGGCGCTGCGCACGCAGAACCGCCGCGGCGCTCGTGCAAACAGCGCACACGCGCCGACGCATTGCGCACATTGAAGAAAAGGAGCAAACCATGTGCACCAACGGAATCAACACCGCTCAGTTCGAGCAGATGATTGACCAGATTGACGACCATATCAAACTCGAGCGCCGCTGGGCTCATAACCTGGGCCATCAGGCAGAAGATGCCGGATACCAGACCGTTGGGG
>OLSL01000565.1_pt1 | contig 40065 bp, 36 predicted proteins | sample 1672511 | NCBI WGS metagenome assembly OLSL01 (sample SAMEA3136694, study PRJEB25190) | human gut metagenome | biome: human gut; feature: human-associated habitat; material: faeces | place: Austria | collected 2013
TTTTGTGAAATTGCGCGGCCCTTGCCGCGCGAATAAACCGCAAAGCGGTTTATTCAGTAGACATTATTTATAAACCCAAGCGGAGGGCAGGGTGCGTCCGCCGGGCAGCGCGGTATTGGAGCAGCGGGTGATATACTCGCCCTTGTAATACATGATTGCGCTGGTGCCGCCGTCCAGGTTCAGTGCCTGAACACAGCCATAGTCCACCATTTTTGCCGCAACGTCTACCACGCTGCATCCTGGGCTGTCGGCCAAACGGCCCTCGACAATGACCATCATGGTCTCCAGCCGGTCGCTCTGACCCAGTACCGCACGGGGCTGGGGGCCGGTCCAGGTGCTCTGGGCGGACAGGTCTACGCCGTCCACAATCAGGGCGGGATGGAACTCGCTGGCGTCCCGGGTGCCTTCGCCCACCGAGGCCGTGGAGTCTACAATGTACATTTTTCCATCGTCCCGAAGCTCCAGACGCTTATCGCCGGGCTGGCCCAGGCGGCTGCCCATTTCTACGCCCTGGCATACCGCGAGGCCGGAGATCTGGCCGCCGTTGCTGGTGCCGTCGTCCATAAAGGCGCTGCCGGTGATGGCGAGAAGGCCGTTGTGATCGTCGCAGATTTTACCGGCGGTTTGACCGGTGACAGGCAGGGTGCTGGCGGCGCAGAGGCTCAGCCGGGAGGTGTCCTTGAGGATCGCCATCACGCCCCGGGAGGAACCGAAGTGTACCCGCAAAAGCAGAATGCCGTTCTGGGCATCCAGAGCCAAAACCTGATCGCCCTGGGTGGTTTTGATGTCGGTGCCGGATTCGCTGAGTCCGGCCTCGTTGATGTCAATGTAGCCCCAGCCATTGCTGAGCGCGTCGGGATGCTGGGCAAGATAGCTCTGCATGGAGTCGTAGTCCAGCTCATAGAACATCTCGTAGAACGTCTGCTCCTCAGGGCTGGAATAGGTGCGCTCCGTCTGAGTGGTCTCCGTGGCGGTCTCGGGGGCTGCTTCGTCCGTGGCCTCCTGGGTGGAGGACTGGGTGTTGCTGAACGTGGGCACCTTGTTGACGGTCACATCGCCCCAGTCCGAGCGAACCCCCACCATGGCATCGTCGGCGGCATAGTCCTCCAGCATCACCTGGTCGATGATATCGCTGGGGATAATGGCGGTGGCCAGCCATTTGTGGTTCAGGGTGGACATGGCGGTACGGATGTAGGTGTCCCGCAGGTTGGTCAGGGCGGGAATGGGGGCATAGAGCACCATGAGATAGAAGCCCGCCAGCAGGGTTACAAACGCCAGCAGAATATGGGACACGATTTTCAGCGCACGATGGGCGCCGGAGGGACGGTCATCGTAATCCTCATCGTAATCCTCGTCGTCCTCGTAATCGTCATCATAATCCGCATCTTCCAGGTCGCTGTCCTCGTCGGAGTAGTGATACCAGCCCTCCTCCGGCGCATCGGGCATGGCGGCATCGAAGCTGCGGTATTCGCTGGAGCCGTCGTAGGAGCGGTAGGTGCCGGAATCGCTGTAGCTGTCATAGTCCGTATAGTGGCCCAGACGGAAGTCGGAATGGGCCGGTTCCTCCTGGGGAATTTCCTGGGGCGCCTCCTCCGGCTCGTTATCCTGGACATCGGGCTGGAAAGGATCCTCCTGGGAAAACCGCCGGGGATTATGGTAATAGGCGTTTTCATCCTCTTCAAATTCAAATTCGGAGGGGTCTACAGAGGAGAACAGGTCGGAAAACGAATCGGACGTGTTTTCGGACGGCACCCGGCCGAAGGAATGGGTCGGCTGCTGGCTGTCATCGTACAGGTCACGTTTGGACATTGCATTTCCTCACTTATCAGTTGGGATCGCCGCCGGAGTTCGGCAGCGTCAAATTTGCATTCATTTTTGCTTATAACTGAGCTATAATATCATATTCCTGCCGGAAAAGCAACCAAATTGACTGTTTTTAGAAAACTATTCCCCGGGCGCATAACTTCCGACATTCTGCATATACTTCTCATGGACCGGGAGGAAAAGAACCGGTGTTTCAAAGGCCAGGAAACATCTGAAGGACGATGTAACATTACATCGAAGCGCAGTGCGGAATCTTGAGACGGGATAACCTGTGTGATTCCAAAGGGAACTTTTTCAGAACGGTCAAGGGTATCCGGCAGGACTAGTCGGCCAGGATGCGAAAAAAGCGGGGCAGCGACGGCTGTCCCGCTTTTTGCAGGGCTGTTTGACTGCTACAGGGACAGCGGCTATCATATTTTCCCCGCCCGCGCATACCCTTTAACGCAGGAGGCGGTACCTATGATATTATCCACCCTGACCCCGGAACTGAATTTTGCTCTGGAGCAGCTGTCACGACCGCGGCTTCATCAGCTGTGTGAGCTGCGATTTCGCCGGGGCCGTCCGGTCACAGGCGTATTTCCCTGGGGCGAGGAACTGATTTACCGGAACGGACAACCCATTGCCGTAACCGAAGCGCTTCTAAAAACCCTGCTGGATCGGGCCACCAGCTGCTCGCCCTATGCCCTGCGCATGGAAGAAACGGGACTGTATCTGCCCCTGGAAAACGGCTGCCGGATGGGCCTTTGCGGCGAAACGGTGCTGCGGGACGGGAACATCCATGGGCTCCGGCACATTTCCTCCCTGGTGATCCGCTTTGCCCGGGAGATTCCGGGGGCGGCGGACGGGGCGATTCCGTATCTCACCCAGGACAGGCACTTATATTCCGCTCTGATCCTCTCGCCGCCGGGGGGCGGAAAGACCACATTTCTCCGGGATTTGATCCGCCAGCTGAGCACAAAGGGCATCCGAATCGGCGTGGTGGATCAGCGGCGGGAGCTGGCAGCCCAGAAGGAGGGGGAAAATACACTGGATTTGGGCCCCTGTACCGATGTGCTCTCCGGCTGCCCCAAGGATCAGGGCATGGCGCTGCTGCTCCGGGTGATGAATCCCCAGATCATGGCGGTGGACGAGCTGTGGGGCGCATCGGAGCTGGAAACCGTAAGGGAAATCGCCGGGGCAGGGGTTCGGCTATTGGCAACGGCCCATGCCCGGGATAAACAGCAGCTCTGTCTCCGGCCCGGATTCCGGGAGCTGATGGAGGAGGGCGTATTTGACTACATCATAGAGCTTGACCACTATCACATCAAGAGAATGGAGCGATTGGGAGATGGTGCTGAAACTGGCAGGGGGAATCTTTGTGGGGGTGGCGTCCCTGATGAGCGGATGGATGGCGCGGCAGGGGCTGAGCCGTCAGCTGCGGCTGCTGCGGGAGCTTCGGCTGGGGCTGGAGCTTATGGGGCAGGAGATGGAGCTTCATATGCCGCCCATGCCGGAACTGTTTGAAACGGTGGGGCGGCAGATCGGGGGCGAAATCGGGGAGCTGTTCGTGGGAACGGCGGTGAATATGGCCTCGGTCACCGGGCGGCCCCTGAATATCGCCCTAAAGCTCCAAATGGAGGGAATGCCGCTGGGGATATCCGCCGAGCTTCGGGCCATGCTGCTGGAGCTGGCCGGGGCATTGGGGCGCTATGATCTGGGCGGACAGGCCCGAACCCTCCGGATCTATCAGGATCGGCTGGACCGGATGATTCTGGAGCTGGAGGGGGTTCGGCGGCAGAAGGCAAAGGCGTGGATGACGGCGTCGGTTTGCAGCGGACTGGCGCTGATTCTCCTGCTGCTGTGAGGGCGATATGGAAATTGATCTGATCTTCAAAATTGCGGCGGTGGGCATCATCGTCTCCATCTTAAATCAGGTACTGGTACGCTCCGGGCGGGAGGAACAGGCCACCATGACCACCCTGGCTGGGCTGGTGGTGGTGCTGATGATCCTGGTACAGAAGATCGCAGAGCTGTTCGACCTGGTCAAGACCCTGTTTCAGTTTTAATGGATACGCTGGTAAAATGCGCAGGAATCGCGGTGGTGGGGGCGATCGGCTGCCTGATGACCCGGAAGCAGAGCGGGGAGTTCGGGGTATTGGTGTCCCTGGGGGCAGGAATTCTGGTCATCACCCTGGGCCTGAGCTTTTTCCGCCCACTGATGGACTTTTCCCGTTCCCTGCAGGAGACGGCAAGCCTTGGCTCCACCACCACCGGCCCGGTGTACAAGGCCCTGGCCATGGGATTTTTAACGGAAATCGGAGCAAACATCTGCGAGGACGCAGGGGAGAAGTCCATCGCCTCGGCGCTGAGGCTCTCCGGGGGCGTGGCGGCGGTGTATGTATTGCTGCCGCTGATGGAGCAGCTGTTATCCATGCTCCGATCCATGCTGTAGGGGGTGGCGAATGAAGCGGATATGCATGATGCTGATCCTCCTGATTCTGCTGCTTTCCCCCTGCATGGCCTCGGATTCCGGAGAGATCGGCGACTTTGGAGGAAGTTCCGCCGCCGATTTATTACCTGACGAAGCGGAAAAACAGCTGGAGGACTGGCAAAGTCTCGATGCGGCCTCGGCGGGGCAGCGGGCAAAATCGCTGATTGCAAAGGCATTTTCGTCCTCCGAGGGGAAGCTCAGGCAAGCATTGGGCCTGTGCGTTTCCATGTTCGGGGTGGTGCTGCTGAGTAGCGTCCTTCGAACCATGGCCCAGGGGGATTCCATGGGCGCGCTGGAATTGGCCGGGGTATTGGGCATCTCTATGCTGGCCTACGGGCAGATTTCGGGCTTTTTCACCCAAATGACCAGTACCGTAGACCAAATGGCGGTGTTCTCCGGGGGCTTATTCCCGGCGCTGGCCTCGGCAACGGCGGCCATGGGCAAGCTGGGCAGCTCCACGGCCTTATATGCAGTGACCACGGCGGTCTGCGGCCTCATGAGCCGGGGGCTGGAGCTGGTATTTTTGCCGGGGATCAGCTGCTATATGGCCCTTGTTACCGCGGACTGTGCCCTGGGAGACGACAGCCTGAAGCTGCTGGCGGATACCCTGAAGCAAATCATGACCACGGCGCTGAAATTCCTGGTCATCGGCTTCACGGCCTATCTCTCCATCACCGGCGTCATCAGCGGCAGCGCGGATTCTGCGGCCATTCGGGCGGCAAAGCTGACCATTTCCACGGCGGTGCCGGTGGTGGGCAGCATGATCGCCGACGCATCGGAAACCCTGCTGGTGTCGGCGGGGATGGTGCGGGGCTCCTTGGGCGTTCTGGGGCTGCTGGGACTGCTGGCGGTGAGCATCGGGCCGTTTTTTCAGACGGGGTGCAGCTATCTGATGCTCCGCTGTACCGCTGCCGCCGCTGCGGCCACGGGAGAAAAGAAGCTGTCCGGGCTGATTTCCTCCATGGCCGGGGCGGTGGGGCTTGTTACGGCAGTCACCGGGGTCTGTGTGCTGCTGATGATGATCGGCTGCGTGTGCTTTATGGGAGGAACGGCGGCATGAAGGCATATCTCATCGAAATCACGGCGGCAGCGATTTTAGCGGCGCTGATCCGCAAGCTGGCCCCCAAATCCGGTGCAGGCCGCGGGGCGAGATTGGGGGCGGGACTGCTGGTGCTGCTGTGCCTTCTCCAGCCCCTGGGGCGGTTTTACCGGGACAGGACGGCGCTGTTTTCCCGGGATTGGGGACAGGTTGACCCCATGGCGTCGGACGAGGTTTCTAAGGAGGCAAATCGCCTGATGGAATCCCTCATAACCCAGCAGGCCGAGGCATATATATTGGACAAAGCCCGAGCCATGGGACTGGAGGCTGAGGTCACGGTAACGGTGCATCTGGAGGATCGCTACCCCGTGCCCTGGGCCGTGACGATTCGAGGGAGTCCCACCGGGCAGCAGAAATCGGCGCTGGAAACGGAGATTCAGGACGCTCTGGGCATTCCGCCGGAGAGACAGGAGTGGTTGCAAATGTGATAAACTGGAAAGCAATATTGGATGGCGGCGGCCCGAAAAAGTTTTTATTGCCCGGGTGCATTCTGTTGCTGGGCGTTTTGCTCCTGCTGCTGCCCGGGAAAACGAAGGATTCCTCGGCCCCGGAACAGCCGGAATCCACGGAATTTTCTCTGGAGGACTTTACTGCGGAACTGGAGCAGCGGCTGGGAGGCATTCAGGGGGCGGGGGAGGTTCGGGTGCTCCTGACCCTGGAGAGCGACGGAACCTATGAATACCAGCAGGACAAAACCAGGAGCCAGGGCAGCGACACGGCCCAGTCCCAGGAGGAGACGGTGCTCTATCGAAAGGACGGCTCCGACCTGCCGGTGACCCGGTGCTATCGCTACCCGGAGTTCCGGGGGGCGGTGGTAGTGTGCTCGGGGGCGGGGAGTCCCGGGGTGGAGCTTGCCATGAAGGAGGCGGTGTCCAGTCTCACGGGATTGGGCATGGATCGGATTTGCGTATGTCAGAGTGATTAAGGGAGGGTACTATGAAGACAAGTACAGGAACGGCGACGAAGCTGTGGAAGCGCAATGCAGTGGTGGCGGTGGTGCTGCTGTTTGTATGCGTGGGGGTGTATCTCAACTGGTCGTATCATCGGGACGGCACCGCGCCGGTATCTGGGGAGACGGAATTGGCCGACACCCTGGACACCGCCCTGCTGAATGAAGCCCAGAAGGACACCCAGACGGCAGGGGAGGACACCGGCGTGACCTCGGTGGATGCGATTACCGACAATGTGGAGGTGGTAAACGACGGGGAGGACTATAACGCCCTTTTGACTCAGGCCACCACGGATACCACCGTCAGCGACTATTTTTCCACCATTCGTCTGGCCCGTCAGGAGTCCCGGGACAGCGCGGTAGACCTGCTCCAGGAGACGATTGCCTATGAGACCGGCGCAGATGATGAGGCGGCCAGCTCGGCGTCCACCCAGCTGGAGAATATGGTGACTACGGCTCTGCAGGAGGCGGAGATCGAGGGCCTGATTATCTCCAAGGGCTATGCGGACTGCGTGGCATATATGTCCGACGGCGCAATCTCCGTGGCGGTGGCGGCCCCGGAGGAAGGGCTGGAGGCGGATGCTGTGGCGCAAATCTGCGATATTGTGACAACCCAGAGCGATTACACCCCCTCGGAGCTGAAAATTATTGAGGTAAAGTGATTGTATTTTTTCGAAAATATGATACAATGAACAAAAGACCGGGCGGTGATGCTGCCCGAGACTGGAGGCATCTCGTTATGAGCGAAGCAAAAGAGTATCTGGTGCAGCCCGTAGACAAGGGCACTGTGAATATTTCCGAAGAAGTGGTTGCCGCCATTGCAGCCCTGGCCATCAGCGATGTGGAGGGTGTGTTTGGTCTCTCCTCCAGCTTTACCGCCGATCTGGCGGAGCTGCTGGGCAGAAAGAACATGGCAAAGGGCGTAAAGCTCACCATTGATAACGAGGTCGTTACCGTGGAGTGCTTTGTGGTCATCGCCTATGGCAGCGACATCCCCGCGGTGGCAGCCAATATTCAGGACGCCGTGATTACCGCCGTCGAGTCCATGACCGGGCTGAAGGTGGCAGCGGTAAACGTGGATATTTGCGGTATCTGCAATCCCAAGAACTAAGGCAACACCGCACAAATGCGTCTGCGAATTCTGACGGATCTTTTCCGCCAGAAATGCGTTAGTAAAACCTTGAAATACACAAAGTATTCCTGCGGTTTTACACCTTTTTCTGACGAAAAATCTCTCGTCAGACTTTCTTGACGATTTGCGCGGTATTGCCCTAAGCACCATGCATCCCCGCTGCCAACTCCGGCAGCGGGGCCTATTTTTTCACCGACAAAGGAGCCAAGCTATGATCTACCTTGACCACGCCGCCACCACAAAAATCAGCCCCGCCGCCCGGGACGCGATGATCGCCGCTCTCAACACCTACGGCAACCCCTCCAGCGTCCATACCCTGGGGCAGCAGGCCTCGGCGGAGCTGGGCCAGGCCAGGGAGACCATTGCGCGGCAGCTGGGGGCAAGTCCCCGGGAGATTTATTTCACCTCCGGGGGCAGCGAGGGGGACAATCAGGCCCTTCTCACCGGGGCGAAAAACGGCGCGGCGGCAGGGAAGCGGCATATCATTTCCACCGCCATGGAGCATCACGCGGTGCTCCATACGCTGGAGGCGCTGGAGCAGCAGGGCTTTTCCGTGATCTATCTGAAGCCCGACAGCGAAGGACGGATTTCGCCCCGGCAGTTGGAGGAAGCCATTCGTCCGGACACGGCGCTGGTGAGCGTCATGTATGTGAACAACGAAACCGGCTCCATTCAGCCCATCCGGGAACTGGCGGCAGTTTGCCATGGGCATGAGATCCCGCTTCATACCGATGCGGTGCAGGCGGTGGGGCATATTCCCGTGGACGTGAAAGCCGACGGCGTGGATTTTCTGACCCTATCCGCCCATAAGTTCCACGGCCCCCGGGGGATCGGCGCACTGTATGTCCGCCGGGGCATTCGGCTCCAGAGCCTGATTGATGGGGGCGGACAGGAGCGGGGCAAGCGGGCCGGAACCGAGAATTTACCCGGAATCGTCGGTATGGCGGCGGCTCTGGAGGAGGAAACCGCACAGCTTAAAAAGCATATGGATTATGTGGAGGGCCTGCGGAATACGCTGGTGGCGGGTCTTCGGGAGATTCCCCATGCCCGGATCAATGAAAGCCCCCAGCATCACGCCCCCGGCATCGTAAACGTGAGCTTTGCGGGGGTAGAAGGGGAGAGCCTGCTCCTGCTGCTGGACGGCGCGGGGATCTGCGCGTCGGCGGGCTCGGCCTGCTCGGCGGGATCACTGGAGCCCAGCCATGTGCTTTTGAGCATGGGCATTCCAAGAGACATCGCCCAGGGCAGCCTACGCCTGAGCCTGGATCACAGCAACACCCCGGAGGAGGTGGCTGAAACCATCGCCCAGGTTCGGGCTGTGGTGGAGCGGCTGAGAAAAATGCGCCGATAACGGGAAAATGAAAAATAATTGTTGACAAATCCGGAAAACGGGTGTATTATATATGAGCTGTGTGACGCGCGAGTGGTGGAATTGGCAGACTCGCTAGATTCAGGTTCTAGTGTGCATTACGCACGTGCGGGTTCAAGTCCCGCCTCGCGCACCAGAAAAAAGCTCTTGTCTCCGGACAAGGGCTTTTTTCAATGAGATCAATCCTTCGGATTTGTTTCATTTCACTTGATTCACCAGAATCAAATTTCATGATTCCGTCAGGAATCATTTCATATGCGCCGGAGGCGGCATATTTCATTCCATGCTTCCATCTAAGAAACGGAGGAACCCAACATGCTATTCGGCGGCTGGTTTACCAAAGAAGCCTTCCACCTTCTCCTGCTCCTGATCGTCGAATTCGTCGGCGGACGCAGGTATGGGCGCGTGGTGGACAAGCAGATTCGTTCTCTGACCGGGCCCCATCATTTGACCGAGGTGCCGGAGAACTGGCGGCCATTTTTCTCCTTCCAATGGGGGCCGGGGCATGAGGTCGTCGCCGGTACGCTGGTCACGGAGATTTGCGCCTACATCTTTTCGCTTGTTACGCTGACTTTGCTGCTTCTTTCCTGCATCCGGCCAACGCTGGCGGAAATGTGCTGGAAGGTGGGGGAGATCTCCCTGGGGTTGTTCCTGCTCAGCCAGATCATCCCCTTGATTCCCGATCAGTTGAACGCCAGCAATCGAGAAGTCCGGCGGTATGAAATGGACTGGTGGGGCTATTTTCAGCATCTGTTCACCCATCGGCCCAAGCGGCGCTGTCTGGTGGAGAAGGAAGTGAAGCCCGGCGTCTACGAATTCTCCTACGGTCATCTTCGCCACTATACCCGAACCGGAAAGGCGGCGGTTCCGGTGGAGGTGGGGAAGCAATACTATGCCACCCACGACGGGGATGGAGCGCCGTATTTTTGGACGATCCGGAGCCACTAGGGAGGTATCCCTTGACATCTCCCCCGTCCCGCATTAAAATAATGAAGCTACATATGGGTGCAAAGAATCCTTTGCGCCCATCTTTTTATCGGGAAACAGGAGGAACCCAAATGGACGAAATGATTCACATCCTTGCCGCCGAGCTGGGCAAGGAGCCAAAGCATATTGAAAACGTGGTGCAGCTCTTGGACGAGGGCAACACCATCCCGTTTATCGCCCGCTACCGCAAGGAGCTCCACGGGGCCATGGACGACACCACCCTGCGCACCCTGGAAACCCGTCTGCAATATCTCCGGGGCCTGCAGGAGCGCCGGGGCACCATCCTCTCCGCCATTGAAGCCCAGGGCAAGCTGACCCCGGAGCTGAAAAGCGCCATTGCCCGGGCATCTACTCTGGCGGAGCTGGAGGACATCTACCGCCCCTATAAGCAAAAGCGCCGCACCCGCGCCACCATTGCCCGGGAGAAGGGACTTGCGCCGCTGGCAGAGCTGCTGTTTGCCCAGAAGTCCGGCACCCCCGACCCCATGGAGGCGGCGAAGGACTATGTTGACCCCGAAAAGGGCGTGAATACCCCAGAGGAAGCCCTCCAGGGGGCCAGCGACATCATCGCCGAGGAGATCAGCGACAGCGCGGCCCTGCGGAAAACCCTCCGGCTGGTGGTGCGGCGGCACGGAAAGATTCGCAGCCAGCAGACCGGCGACGAGGACTCCGTCTATCGCCTGTACTACGATTTCTACCAGCCCGTCTCCCGGATGCAGGGCCATCAGGTGCTGGCGATTAACCGGGGCGAGAAGGAGAAGTTCCTGAAGGTATCTCTGGAGCTGGATCACGACACGGCCATGCAGACCGTCTATCTCTCCTGCGTCAAGGGCCATTCCCGGGCGGAAAATTTCATTCGCTCTGCGGCGGAGGACGCCTATGACCGGCTGATTTTCCCGTCGCTGGAGCGCGAAGTCCGGGCGGATTTGACGGATTCCGCCTGCGAGGGGGCAATCGGGCAGTTTGCGCTGAACCTCCGGCCCCTGCTGATGCAGCCGCCCGTCAAGGGCAAGGTCACCATGGGTCTCGACCCCGGCTACCGCAACGGCTGCAAGGTGGCGGTGGTGGACGGCACCGGTAAGGTGCTGGATACCACGGTGGTCTATCCCACGTTTAATGAGAAGAAAAAGCAGGAGGCCATCGGCATTCTTTCCCGTCTGGTGGAGAAGGACAATGTGGAGCATCTGGCCATCGGCAACGGCACTGCCAGCCGGGAAACCGAGCAGATGGCGGTGGAGCTGATCCATAAGGAAGCGGAACGGGGCCGGAACGTCAGCTATATGATCGTCTCCGAGGCCGGTGCGTCGGTGTATTCGGCCAGCCCTCTGGCGGCGGAGGAATTCCCGCAGTTTGACGTGAATCTCCGGTCTGCGGTGTCCATTGCCCGGCGGCTTCAGGATCCGCTGGCGGAGCTGGTGAAAATCGAGCCAAAGGCCATTGGCGTTGGGCAGTATCAGCATGATATGCCCCAGAAGCGGCTGGAGGAAGCGCTGGACGGCGTGGTGGAGGACTGCGTCAATGCGGTGGGCGTGGATGTAAACACCGCATCTCCCTCGCTCCTGCGCCGGGTGTCCGGTCTCACCGCCGTGACGGCTAAGAATATCGTGGCCTATCGGGAGGAAAACGGCGCGTTTACCACCCGGAAGCAGCTCAATAAGGTTCCAAAGCTGGGGCCCAAGGCATTTCAGCAGTGCGCGGGCTTCCTGCGGGTGCCCGAGAGTAAGGACATTCTGGACAACACCGCTGTACATCCCGAGTCCTACGGCGCGGCAAAGGCCCTGCTGGAGCTGATGGGCTACACCCTGACGGACGTAAAAGCGGGAAAAATCGGGGATTTAACCAGAAAAATCGAACATTACGGCAAGGAAAAGGCCGCGGAGCAGCTGGGCATCGGCGTTCCCACCATGATGGACGTGGCAGATGAGCTCATGAAGCCCGGCCGGGATGTCCGCGACGCGCTGCCCAAGCCCATTCTTCGGACGGACGTGATGGAGATGAAGGACTTGAAGCCCGGCATGGTGCTGTCCGGCACGGTGCGGAACGTCATTGATTTCGGTGCGTTTGTGGACATCGGCGTCCATCAGGACGGTCTGGTGCATATCTCCGAGATCGCGGACCGGTATGTGAAGCATCCCTCCCAGGTGCTCTCCGTGGGCGACGTGGTGCAGGTGGTGGTGCTGGGCGTAGACGAGAAGAAAAAGCGCATCAGCCTTTCCATCCGGCAGGCGAAGAAATAAGGAAGAAATCAGCGTAAAGGGTTTGCTTTTTCGCCCATTCTCTGATAAAATGGCATGGAAAAACGAGAAAACAGAGGAGGTTTTTTTATGAACAAACTGCTGAAGCGCGCCCTGATGCTGGGAACACTGGTTGTCTGCCTGGCAACGGCAGCCTGGGCCGGAAATGTTGAGATGAGCTGGGTTGGCGGCAACGTTGATTGCAGCGTAAATCTTGCGGCAGAGGGCTACTATCAGAACAGCTACCAGTACTGCTATTACACCCCTGCATATTCCCATGACGGAGAAATAATTGCCAACGATTATTATTTTGACGTCAACGGCAACATGACCTGGGGCCGGAGCGGCAATGGGGTGCAGACCTATCGGAACGACTATGATAAAAACGGAAGACTGATTCGAAGTGTGGTGGATGGTATGGATACCATCATTGATACCTTCACTTACGATCAAAATGGCCTGCTTACTGCGTCCTGCCGCCAGGAAATCGTGAAGGGCTACAAGGTGAGCAGAACTTATTCCTATACCTATGGGAACAACCAGATTACGGTAAAGGAAAGCTGTGATGATCCGGAATATGGTAATAGCACGAGCACTTATGTATATACCCTGGATAATAACGGCAACGTTGTAAAGTGCGTATATGATTACGGCGAGGAAACCTTTATCTATGATGCACGAGGAAATCTGACGGAGAAGCAGTTCCCCAACGGAGGAAAATACCTGTTCGAGTACAACGCTCAGGATCTCTGTGTCAAGGGGTTCTATGTGAATGAAATAGGCAATGAGATCGCGACTACCTATGAATACGATGAGCACGGAAATATGGTCAAGAAGGTACAGGGAAGCAACGTTATTAAGAACACCTATGCACCCATTCCCCAGGGCGGCTCTCAGTCTGTTTTCGCGGATGTAAGCGCCAATACGTATTACAACGCTCCCGTAATCTGGGCCACCGAGACCGGTATTACCAAGGGAAAAAGCGAAACCACCTTCGCTCCCAACGATGGCTGCACCCGGGCCCAGATGGTCACCTTCCTGTGGCGTGCCGCCGGCAGCCCCGAACCCAAGTCCAACAACAATCCCTTTACGGATGTGAAGCAGGGCGCATATTATAAGGCAATCCTGTGGGCCGTGGAGAAGGGCATTACCAAGGGCACCACCACCACCACCTTTGCTCCCAACGAAACCTGCACCCGGGCACAGATCGTTACGTTTATCTACCGGGCAGCCGGAGAGCCTGCGGTGCAGAACAGCACCAATCCCTTCCAGGATGTAAAGCAGGGCGCTTACTATAAGGCAATCCTGTGGGCTGTAGAGAACGGCATTACCAACGGCTTTAACGCCACCACCTTCTCTCCCAATGCCACCTGCACTCGCGCCCAGGGCGTAACGTTCCTGTATCGCGGCATTGGACTGTACTAATTTCATCAAAGCAAACAAAAACGGATGGTCTGAGCGGTTCAGGCCATCCGTTTTCTTTGTATTTACTTGTGGTACAGGCGGTTGCTTTCGTACTTCGCCTCGCAGGAAACGTGAATGCCCAGACTCTTGAGCAAGCTTTCGTCCTCCTGGCTCAGCACCACGGAGAAATGGGCCTCGCAGCCCTGAAGCCCGGACAGCTGCTCCTTGGCCTTTTGGGCGGCGGGATTGGTGAGGGCGGAGATGGTCAGGGCAATGAGCACCTCGTCGGTATGGAGCCGGGGGTTCTTGTGGGAGAGATAGCCGGTTTTCAGCTGGCAAATTGGCTCCAGCACCTGAGCGGAAATCAGATCGATGCTGTCGTCGATCCCGGCCAGATGCTTCAGGGCATTGAGCAGCAGGGCCGAGGCGGCCCCCAGGGTGGAGGAGGTCTTGCCGGTAATCACGGTTCCGTCGGGCAGCACCATGGCGCCGGCAGGGGCACCGGTGGCTTCGGCTTTGCTGAGGGCAGCGGACACGGCAGGGAAGATCTCCGGGGTGACCTCCGCCTGATTCATCAGGAGCTTTAATTTGCTGACGGTGGAAGCGTCGCATTTGCCCTGAATCTGCTCCACGCAGGCGGTGTAGTACCGGCGGAGAATCTCCATCCGGGAGGCCTGACAGCAGACTGCGTCATCTACGATGCAGTTGCCCGCCATATTGACGCCCATGTCCGTGGGGGAGGCATAGGGGCATTTTCCCTGAATCCTGGTGAAAATCGCCCGGAGTACCGGGAAAATCTCCACATCCCGGTTGTAGTTCACGGCGGTCTTGCCATAGGCCTCCAGATGGAAGGGGTCGATCATATTCACATCGCTGAGGTCGGCGGTGGCAGCCTCATAGGCCATGTTCACCGGATGCTTCAGGGGCAGGTTCCAAATGGGGAAGGTCTCGAACTTGGCATAGCCCGCAGTCACGCCCCGCTTGTGCTCATGATACAGCTGAGACAGGCAGGTGGCCATTTTTCCGCTGCCGGGGCCGGGAGCGGTGACCACGATCAGGGAGCGGCTGGTCTCGATGTAATCGTTCTTGCCCAGGCCTTCGTCGCTGACGATGTGCTCCACGTCAGAGGGATAGCCTGCAATGGGGTAGTGCCGGTAGCTGCGGATTCCCAGGGACTGGAGGCGCCGGAGAAAAGCATCGGCGGCGGGCTGGCCGCTGTAGCGGGTGAGCACCACGCTGCCCACGTAGAGATCCATGCTTCGGAAGGTGTCGATCAGCCGCAGCACATCCTCGTCATAGGTGATGCCCAGGTCGCCGCGCACCTTGTTCTTCTCGATGTCCGCCGCGTTGATGGCGATGACGATCTCCACATCGTCGCTGATCTTCTGGAGCATCCGGATTTTACTGTCCGGCTGAAATCCCGGCAGCACCCGGGAGGCGTGATAGTCGTCAAAGAGCTTGCCGCCGAACTCCAGATAGAGCTTGCCGCCAAACTGTGCAATGCGCTTTTGAATCTGCTCGGACTGGGTTTTTAGGTACTTTTGGTTGTCAAATCCCACTGCCTGCATATGTGAATCTCTCCTTTTTTGGGAGTAATACCGCACAATCCGTCAGAATCCGCAGAGAAGCTGCGTGGTATTACCCCTACGCTCTATTTTACATGATCCTGTCGATTATATCATAAAATCGGCGAAGAAAAAAGACCTGCCGCAGAAAAACGGCAGGTCTTAAATCTGAAATTAAGCGCCCAGCATAGCTACCAGCACCGCCTTAATGGTGTGCATCCGGTTCTCGGCCTCATCAAATACGATGGAATTGGGGCCGCGGAACACCTCGTCGGTGACTTCTCGGATGTCGATGCCCTTGTCCATCCACATTTTTGCGGTTTTGGTCTCAAAATCGTGGAAGGAGGGCAGGCAGTGCATGAACTTCACCTCTGGGTTGCCGGTGGAAGCCAGCATGGCGCTGTCGATGCGGTAGGGGGAGAGCAGCTCGGCACGCTCAGGGATCTTATCCTCCTCGCCCATGGAGGCCCAAATGTCGCTGTAGAGCACATCGGCACCCTTCAGGCAGCCAGGATCGCTGCTGAGGCTGACGTGTGCGCCGGTCTCTGCGGAAGCCTCCGCCACCTGCCGGAGCACCTGGGGATCCACCTGGTCAATCAGCGTCTGGGGGCCGTAGCCCACAAAGGTCATGCCCATTTTGGCGCAGCCGTACATCCAGGCGTAGCACATATTGTTGCGAATATCGCCCACAAAGACCACCTTGCAGTCCTTCAGGGGCTTTGCAATGTGCTCCTCCATGGTCAGCATATCTGCGAGAATCTGGGTGGGATGATCCACATCGGTGAGGCCGTTGAACACGGGAACGCCGGAGAACTTCGCCAAATCCTCCACCACCTTCTGGTCATAGCCCCGGTACTCAATGCCGTCGAAGAAGCGGCCCAGCACCTTGGCGGTGTCCTCCAGGGATTCCTTTTTGCCCATCTGGGAGCTGCCCTGATCCAGGTAGGTGACCTGGCCGCCCTCGTCGTGAACGGCGGTTTCAAAGGCGCAGCGGGTGCGGGTAGATGTTTTTTCAAACAGCAGTACCACATTCTTGCCCCGGAGGGTCTTGCCCAGAATGCCGGCGCGCTTTTTCCGCTTAAGGTCATGGCTCAGATCCAGAAGATAGCGGATCTCCGCAGGGGTAAAGTCCATGAGGGTCAGGAAAGAGCGGCCCTTGAGATTCACTGGCATATGGGATCCTCCTTACTTCACGCAGATGCACTCGGTCTCCACCAGTGCGCCCTTGGGCAGTGCGGCTACCTGCACGCAGGAGCGAGCGGGGGGATTTTCGGGGAAGTACTCGGCATAGATGTTATTAAAGGTGGTGAAATCGGCAAGATCGGTCATGAACACGGTGGTCTTGACCACGTTGTCGAAGGTCATGCCGCAGCTTTGAAGCACGGCCTTGATGTTGGCGAACATCTGACGGGCCTGACCCTCGATGCCGCCCTCAGCCAGCGCGCCGGTCTCGGGTACCAGAGGTACCTGTCCGGACAGGAATACCAGGTTGCCGCAGTCGATGGCGTGGGAATAGGGGCCTACCGCAGCGGGCGCTTCCTTGGAAAATACGACTTCTTTCATAGATCGTTCCTTCTTTCAAAAGGGTATAAATATTGTATATGGAATAATTGGAGGGAATCAGGCGTTGGCCTTTTTCCACTCCAGATATTCGTCATAGGTCATGGCGCGGTCAATATAGCCGCCGTCAGCGGTGAACTCGATGATGCGGTTGGCAACAGTCTCAACCATCTCATGGTCATGGCAGGCCAGAATCACGTTGCCGGGGAAGGCGGTAAGGCCGTTGTTCACGGCGGTGATGGACTCCAGATCCAGGTGGTTGGTGGGCTGATCCAGCAGCAGGACGTTTGCGCCGGAGAGCATCATCCGGGACAGCATACAGCGAACCTTTTCACCGCCGGAGAGCACCTTCACCTGTTTGTAAACGTCCTCGCCGGAGAACAGCATCCGGCCCAGGAAGCCCCGGAGATAGGTCTCGCTCTGATCCTCGGAGAACTGCCGCATCCAGTCGATCATATTGAGCTCGCAGCCCTCGAAGAACGGGGTGTTGTCCTTGGGGAAATAGGACTGGGAGGTGCTCACGCCCCACTTGACGGTGCCCTCGTCCGGCTCCATTTCGCCCATGAGGATCTTGAACATGGTGGTCTGGGCGATCTCGTTGTTGCCCACAAAGGCGATTTTATCGTTTTTGTTCACCACAAAGCTGACCTTGTCCAGCACCTTCACGCCGTCGATGGTCTTCGACACGTCGGTGACAAACAGAATGTCCTTGCCCACTTCCCGGTCCGGCTTAAAGCCCACATAGGGATACCGGCGGGAGGAGGCAGGCATTTCCTCAATGGTCAGCTTGTCCAGCAGCTTCCGGCGGGAGGTGGCCTGCTTGCTCTTGGCCTTGTTGGCGGCAAACCGGGCGATGAACTCGGTGAGCTCCTTGATCTTCTCCTCGTTGCGCTTGTTCTGGTTGCGGATCAGGGACTGCACCAGCTGGGAGGACTCATACCAGAAGTCGTAGTTGCCCACGTACATCTTGATCTTGCCATAGTCGATGTCCACAATATGGGTGCAGACGGTGTTGAGAAAATAGCGGTCGTGGCTGACCACAATGACCATGCCCTCGAAGTCCAGCAGGAAATCCTCCAGCCATTCGATGGAGGCGTTGTCCAGGTTGTTGGTAGGCTCGTCCAGCATGACAATGTCGGGATTGCCAAACAGCGCCTGGGCCAAAAGCACCTTCACCTTGTCGCGGCCATCCATGTCGGCCATGCGCTTTTCATGATCCTCTACGGGAATGCCCAGCCCCTGGAGCATCCGGGAAGCATCGGACTCCGCCTCCCAGCCCCCCAGCTCGGCAAACTCCGTCTCCAGCTCAGCGGCGAGAATGCCGTCTTCGTCGGTGAAATCCTCTTTTTCATAGAGGGCGTCTTTCTGCTTGCCGATGTCATAGAGCTTCTGGTTGCCCATGATCACGGTGTCCAGCACGGTGTAGGCATCGTACTGGAACTGATCCTGCTTCAAAACGGACATCCGAACGCCGGGCTTCACGTCCACGTGACCGTCGGTGGACTCAATCGCGCCGGAGAGGATCTTCAGCAGGGTGGACTTGCCCGCACCGTTGGCACCGATGATGCCGTAGCAGTTGCCGGGGTTGAATTGCAGATCGGCGTTTTTGAACAGCACGCTGCCGCCGTATTGTACGCCGAGATTGGTTACTGTAATCATTTTATCATCCTTATTCAAAAAATCCATTGAATTATAACACGTTTTCGGTGATAAAGGAAGTTGTTTCTTCTAAAATTCCATGATATATTATCATTAATATTCAGTCAAAGGAGCGCGAAACCATGGAAATCATGCGGGCAAAGCTCATGAGCCTTTCCGTTTATAAAAACATTTTGGAAACCGAGCCGGTGCAGGCACTTTTGCGTCTGACCCAGGCGAAAACCGCCGACGGGCTGATTCAAGGCTATACGGAGCTTGTCTACAGCGTCTGGAACGCAGGCTTCCAAACGCTGCCTGAGTGCATTGCATGGCACCTTAAATATGACGAGAGCTTCATCGGAAATGCCATTGCGGCGGGGACGGCGCCGGATTATATGAAGGATGCGGCGGCCATGGACATTCGGCGGCTGGCCAGCGTATCCATGCTGTCCTGCGCGGGGCTCAAGCGGAACATTGGCGCGGCCTGCGCCAAGCTGGGGGAGGAGTTCGCCTCCATCATTCAGAACCTGGCGGAGCTGCCCATGGGCGAGAGCTTTGACGAGGAGGATATCTTCGAAAGCTACCGGAAAAACGGCTGCGGAAGATTCGCCCTGGGACGTGCATTCCATTGGGAGAAGGGCCAGCTTACCCAGGTGAAGCATTCCGATCCCATTGACCAGAAGGACATGATCGGCTATGAGTTCCAGCGGAATGCGGTCATTGAAAACACTCGGGTGATGCTCTCCGGCAAGCCCACCAACAACGTGCTTCTGTACGGCGACAGCGGCACCGGAAAGTCTGCTACCGTTAAGAGCCTGGTGAACATCCCCGAGTTCTACAACCTTCGCCTGATCGAGATTGCAAAGAACTCTCTGGACGAGCTTACCGAACTGATCCGGACGATTTCCCATCACACCCAGAAGTTCATCATTTATATCGACGACCTGTCCTTTGAACAGGAGGACAAGGGCTTCTCGGCGCTGAAAACGGCGCTGGAGGGGGGACTGGAGCGCCGTCCGGACAATGTGGCCATCTATGTGACCTCCAACCGGCGGCATATGATCCGGGAGAGCTTCTCCGACCGGCAGGGGGACGATGTTCACGTCCGGGAGACGCTGGAGGAGCGCACCAGCCTTTCCGAGCGGTTCGGTCTGCGGCTATCCTATCTGGCCCTGGACAAGAAGCGCTATCAGGACATGGTGCTGAGCCTGTGCCACCGGATGAATCTGACCATTCCCGACAGCCAGATCCTGGTGGAGGCCAACCGCTGGGAGATCCAGCACGGCAGCCGAACCCCCAGAGTGGCGGTGCAGCTGGTGGAGAAGCTGGTAGGCGAAGGGGCGAAATGACGAAAAACGGGCAGAGGAGCGATCCTCTGCCTGAATTTTATACTGATTTACTTGTCATCCCGCAGCATATTCAAAATGCCCAGCTTTTGCTCTGCGGGAATGTCACCGGAACGGGCCACCATGGTCTTCTTGGGGCCGGTCAGGGTGCTCAGGAATCCGGCTTCTTTGACAACGTTGGCCTGGGTCTGCTTCGTGGTGGGCTGCTTCTGCTTTTTCATAAAACCGCATCCTTTCTGCGCAATCTGTGGACTTCTAAGTTTAATATAGCATTGTTTTCCAGGATTGTCAAGATATCGAAAGAACATGGAATTAGCAGGCGAACGGAAAGACTGCTAAAAATTCATAATTTATTCATAGTTCGCTCTTGCAATATGAGAAAAAAGGACTATAATAGGGTTAGCACTCAGAAGGAATGAGTGCTAACCCTAGTTTTATAAACAATGAGATTCATATATAAAGGATGTGCTTCAGTTATGGAAAAGAAACAATTTCAAGCGGAGTCCAAGCGTCTTCTGGACCTGATGATCAACTCCATCTACACCCACAAGGAGATCTTCCTCCGGGAGATCATCTCCAACGCCTCCGACGCCATTGACAAGCTGGCCTACCTGAGCCTCACCGAGGACACGGGCATGAGCCGGGGCGATTTCCAGATTCGCCTGACCGCCGACAAGGACGCCCGCACCCTGACTATCTCCGATAACGGCATCGGCATGAGCGCCGAAGAGCTGGAGAATAACCTGGGCACCATTGCAAAGTCCGGCTCCCTCCAGTTCAAGGAGAACCCCGATCAGGCCGTGGATATCATCGGTCAGTTCGGCGTTGGCTTCTATTCTGCCTTCATGGTGGCCGAGCACGTAAAGGTCGTCACCAATAAGTATGGCAGCGATCAGGCCTATGCGTGGGAGTCCGACGGGGCCGACGGCTACACCATCACCCCCTGCGACAAGGACACCTGCGGCACCGATGTAATCCTCAAGCTCAAGGAGAACACCGAGGATGAGGAATATGACCGGTATCTTGCCCAGTACACCCTGGAGAATCTGGTGAAGAAGTATTCCGACTATATCCGCTACCCCATCCGCATGAACGTCACTGCCTCCCGTCCTGTGGAGAAGGAGGACGAAAACGGCGAGAAGAAGATGGAATATGAGGAGTACACCGAGGACAAGACCCTGAACTCCATGGTGCCCATCTGGCAGAAGAACAAGGACGAGGTCACCGACGAGGAGTATGACCAGTTCTATCAGAATAAGTTCGGCGACTATGAGAAGCCTGCCCTGCGGATCAATGCCAGCGTCGAGGGCGCCGTGACCTATAAGGCGCTGCTGTATGTGCCCGCCCGTGCCCCCTATGACTTCTATTCCAAGGAGTATAAAAAGGGTCTCCAGCTCTACTCCAACGGCGTTCTTATTATGGAGAACTGCGAGGATCTGCTGCCCGATTATTTCTGCTTCGTCAAGGGCATTGTGGATTCCCAGGACCTGAGCCTGAATATCTCCCGTGAGATGCTCCAGCATGACCGCCAGCTGAGGCGGATTGCCTCCAATCTGGAGAAGAAGATCAAGTCCGAGCTCCAGAAGATGCTCACAAATGATCGGGAGAAGTACGAGAAGTTCTTCGAGGTCTTCGGCGTGCAGCTGAAATACGGCGTGGTGTCCGATTATGGCGTGCATAAGGACGTGGTGAAGGACCTGCTGCTGTTCTGGAGCCAGAAGAACGAGAAATATGTGACCCTCAGCGAGTATGTGGACGCCATGGCCGAGGATCAGAAGTATATCTACTACGCCGCCGGTGAGAGCCGCACCAAGCTGTCGCAGCTGCCGCAGACCGAGCTGGTGAAGGATCGGGGCTATGACATCCTGCTGCTTACCGATGACGTGGACGAGTTCGTCATGAGCAGCCTGATGAAGTATAACGAGAAGGAGTTCAAGTCCGTATCCGCCGAGGATCTGGGCCTGGAGACCGACGAGGAGAAGAAGGAAAAGGAGAAGGAGACCGAGGAAAACAAGGAGCTCCTGGACTTCGTAAAGGATGCCCTGGACGGCAAGCTCAAGGAGGTTCGCCTGTCCAATAAGCTCAAGAGCCATCCCGTTTGCCTGGTGCCCGATTCCGGCCTGAGCTTTGAGATGGAGAAATACCTGAACCGTGTGGCTCCCGGCGACGAGAAGCTGAAAACCGGTAGAATCATGGAGCTCAATGCCGAGCATCCCGCCTTTGCCGCCTTGAAGGCCGCTTACGATTCCGACAAGGACAAGGCAAAGAAGTACGCTCAGCTGCTCTACAGCCAGGCTCTGCTGATTGCCGACCTGCCGTTGGAGGATCCCAGCGCCTATACTGACCTGGTTTGCTCCCTGATGCAGTAATTATATCATGATAAAGCGCGCTTCGGATAAAATCATCCGGGGCGCGCTTTTTGCGGATTTTTGGCAGCTCAATCATTAAACCTTTATGAACGCCGCTGCCGTTTTCTTGCATCGTGGAGCGAATTATGGTATGATGGGTGCTAACATGAAGAAAGGAGGGCGATCCCTTGAGCGAAATACTCACCCGTATTTCAGATTTTTTCATTCAGATCGCCGGAATGGGGCAGGGGGTTACCACTGTTTTGCGGCTGGTATTCCCGGTGCTGGCGCTGATTATTCTGGTGCGCTGTGCCATCAGCTTACTCGGCTTCCAGAAGGAGCCGGAAATCTGGGGGCACATTGCCTTTGAGGACGGTTCCCGGCTGCCGGTGACCCATTGGGAAAACACCATCGGCCGAACCCGGCGCAACGATATCCAGATGAATTTCGACAATATCTATAAACAGCATGCGGTTCTAACCCGCTACGACGACGGCAGCTGGACCATCGGCGACGTGGGCGGACGGGGCGGCATTGCAGTCAACGGCGAGACCATTGGGGGCCTCACCGAGGTTGGCTTTGGCGACCTGATTTCTCTCAACGGCCTGGAGGTGACCCTGGTACCCATTACCCAGGAGGAAGCGGACTATGTGGCGTCCTGCCGCACCAATCCCAAGCACGTGGTTTCTCCGGCCCTGACCCTGCTGATTTTGACCATTTTCCAGTGCCTAAGCGTGGTGCAGCTGATGATCGGCTGTGACAGCGAGCATTGGCAGGGGATTTTTACATCCTTCGGCGCAACCATCCTGCTGATGTGGGGCCTGTTCTTCTTTAATAAGATCATGCACCGCAGCGGCTTTGAGGTGGAAACCATCGCGTTTTTCCTCTGTACCATCGGCCTTGCGGTGATTGCGTCGGTGTCGCCAAGCGAGCTGATGAAAACCGTCATTTCCATGATTCTGGGCATCGTTTTGTTTATGATCATCGGCTTCTGTATGCGGGAGCTGGAGACGGCAAAAAAGCTCCGGTATCTGGCTGCTGCAGTGGGGCCGCTGCTATTGGCCCTGGTGCTGGTCATCGGCATTGACCCGTCCCAGACCCACGGCGCAAAGGCGTGGATTCAGATCGGCCCCATGACCATTCAGCCCTCGGAGCTGGTGAAGATCTCCTTCGTCTTTGCGGGAACTTCTACGCTGGATCGACTCATGACCAAGCGGAACCTGTTCCTGTTCATTCTCTATTCCGGCATCTGCTGTGTGCTGCTGGCGCTGGCCAATGATTTCGGCACCGCCATGGTCTATTTCGTGGCGTTCCTGGTGATTGCGTACCTTCGCTCCGGGGATTTCGCAACCATCTCGCTGATTTGCGCAGGCACCGGCTTTGCAGGCTTTATGGCCCTGAAAATGAAGCCCCACATTGCCAGCCGATTCTCCGCATGGCGGCATATTTGGGACGATCTGAGCGGCAGGGGCTATCAGCAGACCCAGGCGCTGATGTGTCTGGCGGCAGGTGGATTGTTTGGTCTGGGCGCAGGCAACGGACAGCTGAAGCACGTGTTCGCGGCGGACAGTGATATTGTATTCTGTACCGTCAGCGAGGAGTGGGGCCTGATTATCGGCATTTGCTGCGTGCTGTTTGTGGTGTGCATTGCGCTGTTTGCGGTACGGTCTGCATCCCTGTGTCGCAGCTCGTTCTATGCCATTGCGGCCTGCTCGGCCATGAGCATTCTTTTGTTCCAGATGATTCTCAATGTATTCGGCACGGTGGACTATCTGCCCTTCACCGGCGTGACGTTCCCGTTCCTGTCCAACGGCGGCTCCAGTATGATGAGCGCCTGGGGGATGCTGGCCTTTGTAAAGGCAGCGGATACCCGCCAGAACGCCAGCTTCGCCACATCCCTGCCGTCCAACGCGAAAAGGAGGGCAAAGGCATGAAGAAAATATCCGGACGCGCCATTGTAACCACTTTGCTTTCCCTGCTGGTTGTGGTGGGCATGGCGGCGTTTATCGTGCAGTATTTCCTCGATGCCCGTCAGTGGGTCACCACCCAGGGCAGCCCCCATGTCTACTCCGGCGGCAATATTTCCACCGGCTCCATCCAGGATCGGGACGGGGTGTTGGTGCTGGATAACGGCACCACCCGAACCTACGCCACCGACGAAATGGTTCGGAAGGCCACATTGCACCTGCTGGGTGACCGCAACGGCCAGATCGAAGCGCCGCTCATTAACACCTATGCGGAATATCTGCTGGACTACAGCTCCATCAACGGCCTGTATCGCAGCAATTCCAGCGGCAATACCCTGAAGCTGACCCTTTCTACCAATGCCTGCGTGGCAGCGCTGAACGGCCTGGGCAGCCGCAGGGGCACCGTGGGCGTTTATAACTATCAGACCGGTGAAATCCTGTGCATGGTGTCCTCGGGTACCTATGACCCGGATGATGCCCCCAGTATGGATACCATTGAAAGTGATTCCTACTACGACGGCGTGTTCCTCAACCGCTTTACCGCTGCCACCTATGTGCCCGGCTCCATTTTTAAGCTGGTCACTGCGGCTGCGGCCATCGACAATATTCCCGACGTTTCCACCCGCACGTTCCGGTGCGAGCAGCAGGAGGCCATCAATGGCGAGTATATCACCTGCGAGGAATACCACGGGGATATCTCCTTCGGCACCGGCCTTACCAAGTCCTGCAACATTGTCTTCGGCGAGCTGGCCGAGGAGCTGGGCGCGGACACCATGACGAAATATGCCGAAGCGGCAGGTGTGACCAGCCGAATCAAATTCGACGGCACCACCACGGCGGCGGGCAATTTCGATCTGTCAAATGCCGCCGGTGCATCTCTGGCCTGGTCCGGCATCGGGCAGTATACCGACCTCATCAATCCCTGCCAGTTTATGACCTTTGTTGGCTCCATTGCGGCAGGGGGGCAGGCGGCATCTCCCTATGTGGTGGACAGCGTGGAGACCCCTGAGGGCATCAAGGTCTATTCTGCGGAGAAGAAGATGCTGGACCGCACCATGTCTGCCAATACCGCCGGAACTCTGGCCCAGATGATGCGGGACGACGTGGTCAACAACTACGGCACCGGCAATTTCCCGGATGTCTATGTCTGCGCAAAATCCGGCACCGCCGAGGTGGAGGGGCAGAACCCCAACGCCATGTTCGCGGGCTTTGTTCAGGACAGCCAGTATCCGCTGGCGTTTATTGTCATCGTGGAGGATGCGGGCAGCGGCAGCGAGGTCTGCGTGCCCATTATCAGCAGTGTGCTTTCTGCCTGTATGGATTCCATGGACGCGAATTAACTCTATAAGGTAACACCACATAATTGCGTCTGCGACCTTCAGCGAATCTTTTACGCTGGAAATTCGTTATTTTTTCTTGAAATACACAAAGTATTCCTGCGAAAAACTGCCTTCTTCCATCGCAAAATCTCCGGCTGAATGTTCTTGCCGAATTATGTGGTATTACCTTGTTTTCGTTCCGTTCCCTAGATTACGTTTAATTTGGGGAACGGAACGAAAAACGCGAAAAATGTGAAAAAAGCTATTGACAAATCCATAGGTTCGTAGTAATATATATGAGCTGTCTGATACAGCGCAACTGAATACGGAGCAGTATCGAAGTGGTCATAACGGGCACGACTGGAAATCGTGTGTACCCCAAAAGGGTACCGAGGGTTCAAATCCCTCCTGCTCCGCCATAACTGGACACCAATTTTGATACAATGAGTATCTTGATTGGTGTCCAGTTTCTTTTTGCAAAGTCCTTGATTTACAAGGCTTTTTCGATACTTTTTAACGATATAAGGCTCTGCGGTGCTCCGAAATCGGTCACTGCGGAGCCTTTTGCGTTTTCTCCCATAACACCTTTTAACGAAAGGTTGAGGGGTGTGCATTTTCGGCAAAAGGGGTGTGCACATTTTAATTATTCCTCAAGAGTGAAAAATCCGTTACTGCTCCAAAAAGAATTCACGAAAGCCCTTGTTTTCTTAAGTGGTTTTCCTTATAATTTAGTAGGCTTTTTGTTGCCATGATTGCTGCATGCTCATAAATTATTGTACCCATCGGTTAGAGCATGCTAACAAAGGCTGATGATGTCACCTTTGTCTGCATCATGCAAATGAAGAGCTTTTTGTACAAAAGATTTAGCCCTATAGATATGGCTCATATTATGTATCAATTTGAAGGAGAAAAAGGATGATTGACAAGAATCTGCTCCAATTACTTGGAGGCAACCGGAAATACATTGTCTACACCATAGCGTTGATGGTACTTGGCCTGCTTTCCAATGTTGCCGTGACCGCTGCCATCTGCTGGGCAATCAGCATTGCTGTCCGTTATGATGTTTGCAGCGGCGGTGCGGTGAATTTCCTATGGCCTGCGCTGTGTGCTCTCGCAGGTATCACAGTGCGCTACGCCGCAACCCGCCTTGTGGGCGACTTAAAGGATACGCTCGGCAGAAAAGCCAAAAAGGATCTCCGCCAACGCGTGTATGACAAGATCGTCCGGCTCGGCGTTCGCTCCGCAGACGGCATGAACATGGCAGGACTTACGCAGTTGTCCATGGAGGGGATCGAGCAGCTTGACCTCTACTACTCCTCCTACATTCCTCAGTTCTTTTACGCCATGCTGGCGCCTTTTATTTTGTTTGGTCTCACTGTATGGATCGAATGGCGCGTAGCGGCGGTACTGTTGTGCTGCGTGCCGCTGATTCCTCTGTCCATTGTAGCCGTATCCAGATATGCGAAAAAGACATTCTCCAAGTATTGGGGCAAATATACCTCCATGGGCGACGCCTTTCTTGACAGTGTACAGGGCTTGCGGGAACTGAAAATCTTTCGCGCTGACGAAGCACAGCAGCGGAAGATGAACGAAGCCAGCGAGGATTTTCGCAAGATTACCATGAAGGTACTGGTTATGCAGCTTGCCAGCACCACCATTATGGATCTTGTGGCTTACGGCGGCGCGGGGCTTGGCATCGCCGTAACGCTGCTGTCGGTTCTTCGCCGTGGGCTGGATCCCATTGCTGCGCTGTTTCTCATCCTTGTGGCGGTTGAATTTTTCCTTCCGCTGCGTGCCTTCGGTGCTGCGTTCCACATTGCCATGAACGGTGCAAGCGCAGGCAGGCAACTCATCTCCCTCCTGCAGCAGCCCGATCCCGTCTGGGGCAGGAACGCCGTTGCGGATACCGAAATCAGAGTGGAACACGTCTCCTTTTCCTACGACGGCAAGCGGGACATTTTGAACAAGGTGTCGCTGACCTTCCCAAGAAAAGGAATGACCGCCATTGTAGGCGAATCCGGCTGCGGAAAATCCACCATTGTCAATCTGCTGTCCGGTGCGATACGGCCAAAGGATGGCACTGTTACAGTGGGCGGGAAGGCGCTCGAGAGCCTTTCCCGTGAGAGCTATTATGCGCATCTCGCCGTGGTCAGCTACAACACCTATATCTTTAATGAAACCGTTCGGGCAAATTTCCTGTTGGCCAACGGTGCTGTGACCGATGATGAAATCAACGCCGCGTTGGAGAAGGTAAACCTTTCTGCCTTTATCCGGGAGAATGGCGGGCTGGACAAGATCATCACAGAGGATGCCGCCAATCTGTCCGGCGGTCAGAAGCAGCGACTCGCCCTTGCGGTAAATCTTGTTGCAAGCAAGGACATCTATGTGTTTGACGAAGCCACCAGCAACATCGACATTGAGAGCGAAGCCATTATTATGGGAAATATCAAGGAGCTGTCGAAAAACAAATCGGTCATCGTGATCTCTCACCGTCTTGCCAACATCACATCCGCCGACCGGATTTACTACATGGAAGCCGGTGAACTAATGGAAAGCGGTACACATGATGAATTGATGGCGAAACACGGTGGCTATTCAAAACTCTATCTGACGCAGAAGGCACTGGAGGAAGGTTATACGGAGGTGGGCGCATGAACAGACAGAAGGAAATCCGCAGAAGCGGAGTTAAAATCATGGCAAGCCTTATCTTACTTCTGGGCAGCCTTGCATACATCATGAGTCTTGCCGTTCTCAACGGATCACTCGGCTTCCTGTGCGCCATGGGGGTGACGCTGTTTGGTGCGATGGGCGTTGCCAAAGCGCTGGGAGAGACGATCGCACTCTCCTACGGGACTCTCATCACGCTTACCATCGGCTGCGGCGTGCTCCGTGGGCTTCTCCGTTATCTGGAGCAATACAGCAACCACTACATCGCCTTCCGTCTGCTGGCGGTGCTCCGCGACAGGATATTCGGCGCGCTCCGCACCTTGTGTCCTGCCAAGCTGGAGAGCAAGCAGAAGGGCTCGATCATCGCCATGATCACTTCGGACATCGAGACGCTTGAGGTGTTCTATGCCCACACCATCTCTCCCATCTGCATCGCAGTGCTGGTTTCTCTCGCAGTGTCCCTCTTTGTGGGATTCGTTTCAAGCTGGTACCTGGCGCTGACGGCGTTGGTAGGATATCTTACGATCGGCATCGCAATCCCGATGGTATCTTCAGAGAAATTGAAGGAATCCGGCGTCCGCTACCGTGCGGAATTTGCAGGATTCAACGCCTATTTCCTCGACAGCATCAAGGGCATTCGCGACATCGTGCTGAACAACGCCGGAGAAGCACGAGAAAACGAGGTCAACCATCGCTCCGATCTTTTACTTAATGAAACAAAGCGCATGAAGCGCGGCACGACAAGGGCAACTGCCGCAACCGAGTTATGTGTCTCCCTGTTTATCATCATCGCCCTTGCAGTCGGTATCGCGCTTGTCGCAAACGGCGTGTTATCCGTGGGCAGAATGATCATCGGCGTTACGGCTGTTTTCGGCTCCTTTGGACCTGTAATCGCCATTTCCGCCCTGCCCGGCAATTTGACGCAGACCTTTGCCAGCGGTGATCGGGTGCTGGATCTTCTGAGCGAATCGCCTGCCGTAACGCCGGTAAAAAACGGCAGGGCATTTCACTATCACGATCTCAGAGTCACAGATCTGTCCTTTTCTTACGACGGACTGACGCAGGTGCTCTCCGATATTTGTATGCATATGGAACAGGGAGAGATCATTGGTATCGTCGGCGAAAGCGGCTGTGGGAAATCCACCTTCCTGAAATTACTGCTTCGCTTTTGGCAAAAGGAGCGTGGAGAGATTGCCTATAACGGCATTGACATTGATGCGATTAACGAAGACAGCCTTTTGGACAATGTGACGATGGTCAGTCAGACGACCTATTTGTTCGACGAAACGATAGAGGAGAATCTCCGCATCGCGAAGCCGGACGCTACGCAGGCAGAGCTTGAAGAGGCTTGCAGGCTGGCATCGATCCACGATTTCATTCTCACTTTGCCTGACGGCTACAAAACGAAGGTCGGTGCACTGGGTGACAATCTTTCCGCCGGAGAAAAGCAGCGGCTCGGCCTTGCCCGTGCACTCCTGCGGGGCAGCGGACTGATATTACTGGATGAGCCAACCAGCAATGTAGACAGCATCAACGAGGGGATTATTTTGAAGGCGCTCAGAGAGCAGAAGCGAAAAAAGAGTATCATCCTCGTATCTCACAGAGAATCCACAATGGCGATCGCAGACCGAATCTACCGTGTGGAGGAAGGACGGATGTATGAACAGGACAGAAAGTAAGCGGCAGAGAGAAAAGCGGACCGTGTCCTTTATGATTCGTCTTTATTGCAGGAAACGGCATGGTGTGAAAAGGGATCTCTGCCCCGAGTGCGCAGAGCTTTTACAATATGCCATGCTGCGAAGTGACAAGTGTCCTTTCATGGAAACCAAGACCTTCTGCTCGAACTGCAGGGTGCATTGCTACAAGCTGGAAATGCGCGAAAGAATCCGCAAGGTCATGCGCTTTTCAGGACCGAGGATGCTTCTGTATCATCCGATCATGGCGATTCGCCATGTGATTGAGAGCCGAAAAGAAAAAAGACGATTGGAGATGGAAAATGCAAATTAGACGAATGCTGTGGCTGATACTCGGATTTATCGGACTTGCTCTTGGTGCGGTAGGTGCCGTGCTTCCCATGCTGCCCGCTTTCCCGTTTTTACTTCTGGACGCTTTCTGCTTCGGCAAAAGCTCTGAAAAACTGCATCGGTGGTTTATCGGCACAAAGCTGTATAAAAACAATCTGGAATCCTATGTGAAAGGACGCGGCATGACAAAGCGTACTAAAATCAAGATAATGATCACCGTTACGTTCCTTATGGCGTTCGGTTTCTTCCTTATGTTCCGCAAGGCATTATACATTCCCTGCTGTATTCTCGGCGGTGTATGGGTGTTCCATGTCGTATATTTCTCATTAGGAGTAAAGACTTATGTTCCGGAGCCCACTGTAGAAGCAGATTAAGGACTGTACCTGATTCAGGCGCTTCTCAGTGTTTACTGCTTGCGCTGCGGTGCGCACCCTTGGCGCTTCCTCAAGAGCGCAAAAGGAAGGCCGCAAAACCCGTTCACCCGAAAATGCGAACTATTTTGCGACCTTGTATTTTATGCTCCGATCTTGACCTCAGTGCCGTTCTTGAAAACGAAGGTAATCTCACCGTTCCTATGGACGATTGCCTTCTCGGCCATCACTGTCCAGATGGTGTCGCTCCACTCACGCAGCACAACCGGCTGCTTTTTGAGGGTACGGATGTAGAGTGACATTGCCTTGTCCCTCTGACTTTGCGTAGTACGCAGATTCTGTAACCGCTCCAGTTCCGCAGCGGCTTTTTCGTAACGCTCGGTGAGGGCTTCGTACTTTTTCAGATAGGCCTCCTGAGACTGCGCCGTGGAAGCATTTTCCTTGACCGCCGCCTTGACCAGTTCGGCAACGACCTGTGTTTCCTCAAGCTGCCGCTCAATTTCTGTGTCCAATGCCGCAAAGTCTGTCAGCACACGGCGTATGGTTTCGCAGTCCTTGATGATCTGCTCCCGGTTCTCCATCATCCGGTTGTAGGCTTTTATGAAAAGCCGCTGCACGGTTTCCGTATCAACGGTATTACCTCTTTCCCACAAAACTTTCCTTACTTCCTTACCGTCACGATATATCGGAAAATTGAACTCTATTGATTTCAACGGCATTTCCGACTCTCCGTTTGGGTATATTTGAATTTCTTTTATGAGATAAGAAATAACGCTTTTCTTTTCTTCATCACTCATTATAGCATAGAGCTTTCCAAAATTCTTCATTATTTTGTAAACATTCTCCAGAGTAATGGCTTCCATCTCAATAGAACTTCTTCGTAATTTTGCATCTTCAATTCGTTCCTCCAACTCAACAATCGTATCGTACAGCCCATCAAGTCTTAATGTCATATCGTGGATTTTTCTCTCACGATAACGGGCATCAGCAGGAAGATTATCAATCTCCCGTTCCAGACGAGCTTTATTCAAATCAACCTCCTTCAGCTTACTTTCATAATTTGCAATTTCCTTATCAACATTACTTGTATCTGTCTGTATTCCAATTCTGCTTTTTATCTCTCTGGCAAAGTACTTGTCACTTACCAACTCTTTGACTGCTTCAATAACAAGCGGCTCAATATCTGTTTTTCTCAAAGAAGCCTTATAATCACAATGATGTCCTCGCTCCTGCTTATTTCTCCCACATATATAATAATAGACTTCCTTATATGTACCGTCCTTATTTGTCCAAGCGTGTTTGTTAGTATACATTGAGCTTCCACACATAGGACATTTCAATACACCTGTCAAAAGATGCGACCTATCTTTGCCAACCTTTGACGGTTGCTTAATTCCCGTGGCGATACGCTTTGCACGAACCTTTTCCCATAATTCCTCGCTGACAATACCCTCGTGCTGTCCTTCCTCTAAAATATAATCATCGGTGTGAACCTGTTTATACTCGTTTTTAGTTCCTTTTACTTTCTCCCTTGTTCTTCTTCCGTAAGCAATTTTACCACAATAAACAGGATTATCTAATATCTGCCGTATAAGATGGCTGCTCCAAGTTTCCAATTTCCCATTCTGGCGTGGTATCTTTTTAATTCCTTGAAGATTAAGATATTTCGCCACTCCGCCAAGTCCAATATCAGAATTACCAAACTTCTCAAAGATAATGCGAATAGCTTTCGCTTCCGTTTCTTCTATTAAAAGCTGATTATTTTCAAGATAATATCCGTAAGGAGCAAAGCCACCATTCCAACCGCCCTGTCTGGCTTTTTCCCTGCGTCCATTCATTGTCTGCTCTATAATATTTTCTCTCTCAATTTCTGCAACAGCAGAAAGAACAGATATTAAAAGCTTTCCGCTTGTCTGTGATGAATCAATTCCTTCTTCAATACAAATAAGGTTTATGCCATAAGACTGAACGAACTCCAATGAATTTAAGATGTCTGCTGCATTTCTTCCGAAGCGTGACAACTTATATACTAAAATATAATCTATCTCTAATCCGTTTTTTATATCAGACAGCATTTTCTTAAATGCAGGTCGCCCCTCAATAGATTTTCCTGACTTTCCTGCGTCCTCATATACACCTACAATCTCCATTTCCTCTCTGTCTGCAAATCGTTTCAAACTATTTTTCTGACCTTCAAGGCTATATCCATCAACCTGCATTTCTGTACTTACTCTTGGATATAAAACACATTTCTTTCCCTCTCTGTTCATTCTGTTACCTCCGATAGTTTAGAAAAATGTGATATGTAAGGTTGCGTAAGATTACGCAACACAATCTAAATCTTGCAGAACTGATTTTCCGTATTTTTCAACTATCTGCACCATAGCACTGATAAAAGCGTCAAAGTTTTCCTTTTCATCAGCTACAATGTCAGGCTGCTGTTCTGCATTCTCTATTATTTTTACATTTTCCATCTGAATACCTCCGCAAGAGCAAAGCGGCTGTTCACTCTAAATTATAGAGATACAGTCGCCCTTTGGCGAATGTGCAAATCCACCCACACATTCACATTTACACATTTTTATCAATTCTTTTTTCAAGCGAAACGCTGATAGCCAGAGCTTTATCAACAGCAACAAGAAAACGCCCATCAAGGGTTCCTAAATACTCTTGCAGGCGTTGTTTATCAATGGTACGAATTTGCTCCAATAAGATAATGGAATCTTTATCAAGTCCATTGACATTGTGTACGATAGTGTGTGTCGGTAGTTTTTTCTTTGTTCCAATCTGTCCTGTAATCGCCGCTACAATGACCGTAGGGCTGTGCTTATTCCCTGTATCATTAGAAATGATAAGTACAGGTCGTGTACCGCCCTGCTCCGAGCCGATGACGGGGTTTAAATTTGCGTAGTAGATGTCGCCACGCTTAATGATTCTATCCATAGTGTTTGACCTCCCATTTGGATTTAGGCAGGAGCATCCTGCCTATGTAACAGCCAAACACAAGGAAGTATTTAAGGTCGGGAGCATATAAACAAAGCTCTGTTCTTATGACCGCCCTGTATCTGGCATTATGATAGGAAGCATTTCAATTTGTCCTCGACACCCCGAAATGCTATGGGAAGTCGCCAAACGGTCAGCAGCGAACTGACGCCACGGGAGTTCCACCCCAACTGTCGTTCTGACAGAGCCGCCCTCATTGCCTGCGACGGTTTTTTCACGCTCGGGCTGTGACTGGACGGGAGTATCATTATCCTCTTTGTGGGTTATGGCGAAATCGGGAGCTGCCCGATATTTTGAGTCGGTAAAGATAGGCTCACCACCTTTCAATCGCTCGCTGCCGCTTGGCAGGTCGTGGCGTACCGCTGCACACGCTTATGCTCATCACAATCACAAAGAGAAAGTATTTGGCGAATGGGTATTCGGTTGTCAAGGAGCTATCCCGTTTTCGCCACACAAAGGAAAACAGGGTAAGAGGTTTTTGTCCTCTCACCCTGTAGCCCGTGGGAAAGTGCTTTTTTGGACACTATCCTAAAAGTTTTTTTATTTTTTCTTTGAGCCTGCTCAACCGCTTATAAACGGTGTACTCTTTCATATCGAGCATCAGAGCAATTTCAGCGATAGAAAATCCCTGTAACTGCAACAGAACTGCCTGCAAAGTAAGCCTGTCCACTTTAATCAAAACTTGGTAGAGCTGCTGATTTTCGATGTTATCCAAAAAGTCCTCAACCGTTTTTATTTCGGGTGGTGTTGTATCCTCTGCGACTTCTTCAAGGTATGTACCTGCTTCCTGCATACGCTGATAGTACCGTCTGTCAGAATTAAAAATCGCCCAATCATGAACACGGAGCTGTTCTATAGTGTCTTCGCTAACCCCCAAGCTCCGTAACTGTTTTTCCTCGGCTTCTTTCCAGAGCCGCCATTTCTTTTCTTCTCTGGCTTTGTTGTAAGCCATATGTGTACCTCCAATCTGAATTTTTTGAAAAAATTCAGATTGAGGTGGACTACGACAGCCAACGCCAGAAACGGCAATGTCTTTTGAACAAAAAATGTCCGCATAGATACACATATCTACACGGACAAAGTAATAGGTATATTCAGTTCTAATATAGAGAGATGTAATCTCTGCTTCAACATTATTCTTGTCCCACGCATAGGCAAGGCTTTTTTTAACAGCTTATCCTCGCTTATGTGTGGTGCTTTATATGTAACTGCTGCTTCTGATAAGCAGCGTGGTGGTCGTATTTGACCAACACATAAAAATCCCTCCAAACTCAAACGGGTTTGGAGGGTAATCTATATTTCATTTTGGCGTGTCAAATCAGCCCACCAAATGCACCGTTTTTTTTATTTGGTGGACTTACTTATTCTGCTATTTTAATAATCACGGATAATCTTAGCTCGCAGAAGGAAAAATATTGCTAACTGTAAAATGAAAACTATACTACAAACACCTCCGACCAATATCATCGTTTTGCCAACATAAATTACACCCGAAACAAGCATTATTCGATATGTTGTGAACGCTCCTATAAGGCAACCGAAAATAGTTGGAATGAAATAGACAAATAGCATTTGTTTTGTGATGAGATTTTTGATATTTTGCTGCTTCATACCTAATCTGCGTAGATTTTCATATACTGCTGCATCGTCCCAAATTGTACTAACAAGTTTCAATCCGATTACCATAATGGAAGATACAAAGGCTACAATGGCAATAAAAAGCATTAGCATAAGATATGTTGCAAATGCCTCAAACTGAGTTGTTGTGCTGCTCAACTTTGACAATGGATACAGTGCCCATACACGTGCTATTCTGGTTTCATTCCCTTGATATGGCAGGTATTCTGCTATACTTCCCGTTTTATCGAAGGTTGCACTGTTGTGCCAGTTGGTAAATATTTGCCCATCATTGCTTAGAACAATCGCTCGCAATATTTCGTTTTGAAAGCCACTTGAACTTTTCCAATCATCCACATTCAGCATATAGGAAATAGCTTTATATTCCTCCCCTAATGATGCCGAAAGCGTCTTAAAATCTCCATCATTCAAAATCAAAAATGTCGAAAACAGTGAACGATGATTAAAAAGTCCATCAAAACAAACAGGCTCGTTTTTGGATAACGAAAGCTCTGTTTTGGTTGTCGGATTGTAAATCAGACTGTTATGCCCATAAAAAGCATTTAACCGATAGCTCATGGAGCTGTCATAATATAGAGTGTAACTCCCTGCCGGTACAATAATATCTGTCCCAGAAATGTCGTTAAAATTGCTCTGGCTTACAACGATACGTGAACCCCAATCACTATTTCCATCTTTATATGTGTTTTGTACACCTACTAAAAGACAGTCCAAGCTCTTAATCTCGGTAATCGTAGTAGCATTGTCTTTGGCAATTTCAAAAATGCGTTGCTCCGTAATTTCAGGCTGTTCATAGGTAACGTTAATTGTATAGTCGTAAGGCTCGTTTAGTGCAACATTGTATCCGTCCACAAAACCTGCTGCAATGAAGCCAATACCAAAAACAGTAAATGTGATAAGCAATGTAGCGACAAATATGGAACGTGTATATTGCCGTATTTTTTGCTTCAAAAGGTTATAAAAAACAATATTCTTGTAATAAACCTCTCGGCTATGCTGTTTCAAAATATCACCTATAGAAGCAAATTGAATAATAAGGAGATATACGCCCCATACAGCAACAGCCATACTTACAATCGCTAATATGGTATTCAGAAAACCTCCCATGTTTTGCAAAGTGAAAAATCCCACAATACCCGTTGGTACAAAAATCAGTCCGCAGATGAGGAAAAAGAAATTTCCATCTTTTACAGCTTCGGTTTCATCAGACGACTTGAGTATTTTCAATATATCAACTGTGCGGATATATTTTTGATTGACCTTTTTCAAAATCAGCCAAGATAAGATGGCGAAAACTACCACAATTATTAGCCCTACCCAACCAATCGTAAATGCTGTTTCTTGCGTTTCAAAAAACGCATTTAGAATAGTCCAACATAAATATGCCAATGGGACGGACAAGAGCAGTCCCAATAATGTTGCTACTTGAAACAAAATCGTAAATTCTCTTACAATGATTTTCTGAACGGTGCTACGGTCAATCCCAAGAGAAAGAAAAATGCCAATTTCCTTTGATTTGTATTTAAGGAATAGACTATCTGCATAAATCAGAAATACAATAATCCCAAGCATTGAACCCAAAAACATAGCTTGCGAAATGGTCTGGGTTGAGCCACCGTCAACTAGGACATTTGTGACTGTTTGGCTGTACTGCAATACGCCATACGCCCCTGTCATAGTAATAGAAAAAAGGACAGAGAAAAAGAATAGGCTGTATTGCTTCAGATTGTTCTTGATGAGTTTGCGGCTAATGTCATTAAGCGTCATATCCGTCACCATTTACCTTTCTCGTAAAATCGAGCAATTCGTCTAAGAATTCTTTAGGTTCTCCCCGACGGTTCAACTCACCAAAGACAATACCATCTTTTAAAGCAATTACCTTATCAGCATAAGAAGCTGCAAAAGCATCATGAGTAACCATGAAAATAGTTGCTCCCATTTTCTCTTTTGCATTACAGAATGCTTCAATAACAGCTGAACTTGACCTTGAATCCAAGTTACCTGTCGGCTCATCGGCGAGAATAATCGACGGATTGTTTGATAATGCTCTTGCAATGGAAGCTCGTTGCTTTTGTCCGCCAGATACTTCGACAGGATATTTATCCGCAATATCAGAAATGCCAAACAGTGATAAAAGCTTTTTAGTGTCATGTTCCATCTCTTTTGCAGACTTTCCTACAATGATTTGTGGCAAAAAAATGTTTTCACGGATTGTCAAACCATTCAACAGCATGAAATCTTGAAAAACAAAACCTAATTTATGTTGACGAATTTCTGAAAGTTCATTTTCACTACCTGTCAAAATATTCCGTCCATCTAAAATAACACTTCCACCGTCTGCACCAATAAAACCAGACATTACATTTAGTAGCGTTGTTTTTCCACTTCCAGACGGACCCATAACAGCAACAAACGCCCCATTAGGAACTGTCGCAGTAATTCCTTTCAAAACAGGATAAGAGTTACCTTTTGTTCGGTATGTTTTTACAATATTTTGGATTTCTAACATCTTCATTCACCTTTCTTTTCCCTTGATTTTGGTTGTAAACACAGTCTATATGATAATTTTCAAATATCTATCAAACGAAAAAATCTCCTTGCAAAAACAAGGAGATTTTCGAGCAAATATGATATTAAGTTATTCCATTTTAAACATAGCCGTTACCAACGCACCACCATTTACACAATTTCCAAGTGATATATCGCCATTGTGTCGTTGACAAAGAATTTTGCAAATATTCAATCCAAGCCCAAAATGCTGATTATTTTTCTTTTTCTCGGTTGTATAAAAAGGTACTGTTGCGGATTTCAAAGAGGTTGTATCAAAACCATTCCCATCGTCCATTACACAAATTGAAAACATATCTTTTTCTACATTACAAGTGACAGTTATAGATTTTTTTGCATAACGGACAGCGTTTGATAGGATATTTTCATATACTTGCATTACTATTTCTGGGTCAATATGTATGGTTTGGACTTTTGCTTTATTAAAAAATGAAAGCTGCTTTCCACCAGAAACGATAGCAGCAGTATCTTTCAACGCCTGCATAAACTCTACTGTATTGATTGTCCTCGCCGTTACGGAAACATCTTCAAGCCGCTGCAAGGTGTTCATGGATGAAACGTAATCTTTTAGCCGTCCAATCTGAACTGCCATGATTTTGTATGTATCAACCGTATCCTCCATACTTAGTTTTCCCTCTGGTGCATATTTTTGAAGAATATCTAAATGTCCCTCTAAGACAGTAAGCGGTGTTCGTAAGTCATGTGAAAAAGCTGCATTTAATTTTTTTCTCTCGTCCATTTGTCGCCACATTTCTCGATTGTTATTTACCAAAGCAGAACGCATTTTTTCAAAAGAGACACATAACATCCCCATTTCATCGTTCCTATCATACGAGAGTGCAAAATCCAATTCATTCTTTGAAATCTTATCCGTTGCTGATGTTAGAAGAAATAATGGATGTTGTATTTTGCCTTTGAAAAAGAGCAGACCAGCTATAAAGGAACAAATTATGTAAGTCATGGGCGGCAATATCCAACTTAACATCTCGCAAAATTGCATCAATTTACTGTGATACTCTGAAAGAAAAGCAGTGGAATTACCGCCCCACACTTTTTCGGCATTAAAGCCCTCCACAATATCGGAATATTGAAATGCAATTGCATATTGAGCGTCTTTAATTGCAGTTTTTTCACACTCAACTAACAGCATGGCTAGTAGAATAAAGAAAATTGTAATGAGCATGAATGCGGGCAGGATAGGTAGATTTTTAAGTTTTGTCTTTACTTTTTCCATTTATATCCCACCCCCCAAACAGTTTCAATATATTGCTTTGCACCGACAGCAGCAAACTTTGCCCGAATTTTTCTGATATGCTCAGCAACAACAGAATTGTTGCCAATCCCATCTAATCCCCATGCTGCTTCATAAAGCCGCTCTTTATCAAAAACCTGTCCTAGATTTTGAGAAAGAACCTCGATAATATCAAATTCTTTCTTTAGCAAATGAATTGGCTGATTTTTATAATAGACAACTCGCTCTGCATAATCAATCGCTAAAAAGTCATCAAAAAGAACTTTTGTTCTTGCTTTTATTCTATTTTCTCTCCTTAAATGGGCAGCTACACGTGCTCCTAATTCATCTACGGAAAAAGGTTTTACAATGTAATCATCACCGCCAACACTAAAGCCTTTTATTTTGTCGCTTTCTTCTACATTTGCGGTCAAAAACAGTATTGGGCAATTAACAAAATTTCGTATGCTTTTGCAAAGAGAAATTCCATCTAAATCGGGCATATTAACATCGAGCAAAATAATATGTGGCTGACAATTCAATTTTTTTAATGCTTCTTGACCACCTGTTGCGGTAATAACATTATATCCATTGAGAATAAAATAGCGTTTCAACATATTAAGTATTTCGATTTCGTCATCAACCAACATTATATTTTGTGTCATAGGCTCACCTCCTCAAAATGTCATCATATTATAGATTTTTCAAATTCTTATCAACTCTTCGTCGTTTATCAACAGGTTTTATAGCTGCTTTAGGAATCAGCCATACACGATTGATATTCAATACACCTTCAATCCGATTTTCCTTGCAAAGTCTTTGTACTCGCCGCACTGATATACTCCAAAGCTCTGCAGCTTCCTGCACCGTCATATATTCAAACATCTTCGACCTCCTCAAACACACTGTATATATTATATCCGTTCGAACGAACAATATCAACTGTGCAAATGTGAATTTTAATAGCCTGTTAGTAGAGATTATATATCTCATTACAAGAGATTTCAGACCGTTCAATAAGAACTATCATTTCTGTAAAATATAATAGAAGCATTATTATATTGATACAAGGTGGTGAGTTTATGGACGAAAGAAACAATGGTTTTGACTTCGATTTTACACCAATAGGACAGGCAATCAAAAAAGCAAGAACATCAAGAGGCATGACCAGAGATGAGCTTGCCCGTATTGTGGATTATGACCCAAGACATTTGCAAGCGATTGAAAATGAGGGGCAAAAGCCAAGTCTGGAGCTGTTCATTCAGCTTGTAACGATGTTCGGTGTATCGGTTGATGAATACATATTCCCAGATAACGAAGTCAAGAAAAGCTCCGTCCGCAGACGCTTAGAC
>OLSL01000568.1_pt1 | contig 39993 bp, 35 predicted proteins | sample 1672511 | NCBI WGS metagenome assembly OLSL01 (sample SAMEA3136694, study PRJEB25190) | human gut metagenome | biome: human gut; feature: human-associated habitat; material: faeces | place: Austria | collected 2013
CGGGATTCTTACTACATTTTTAATTGGGATTGCGAACGTGTTTCGCAATTACCTATGCTAACAAAAATATATCATATACTTCACAAAAATGCCAACAGGCAGAGGAAAATCTATTACGATTTCCTCTGCCTGTTTTTTTAATTACTCTGCATTATCCAGCAAAAAACGCATTCTTTCAGTCTCTGTACTTCCACCTGCTGCGCCATCTTTTGTAAAATTCATTTCATAGTGTTCTAAATCACAGTACGGCTTCCACTCTGGAAGCTTATTTTCATTATAATCATTTCCATTTGGATTACCAGTTTTAATAAAATTGACAAAATAGCTGCTGATCTGACGCGCCAGATCATAGTGATGACCGTCAAATGGTCGCCAACATTTGGCAAGTGTCTCAAAGAAGAACCATAAATCACACGAGTGGAATGTGCCTGCATTGTCCCATCCTGGAATATCAGCATCAAAACGATAATAATAGCTGTTTTGATTACAGCCTGTAGCTTTTCTTGATAAAAATGCTCGCTTTACGCTGTACTCAATTCCACTGACAGGCGAAAAGCCCTCTGGTGTCTGCTTTTTATTTTCTTCAAATGACAAAAACTGTTCTGCCTTATCTTTAAAAAGTTCCTCTGCCTTTTTTAAAAGCTGTTCGCCGTCCTTAGCTTCAATATGATTTAAGAACTCATCTGATGTGTTTCCTGCCATAAGAGGCACTAAAAGGCTTCTTCCTTCAAGCATCTTTTTGTATGGGTCTTCCTTGCAGAATACACCGTCAATCACAGTATACATACGCGGATGATCCTTAGCAAAATCAGAATACTTATCACGAATCTCAAATGCATCAAGTGCTCTTGCTTCCTCTAAGGTTTTTACGCCAAGAAATTCAAAAAAGTCTTTTCCGATCTGCTCTGCCGTAGCTAAAGGTGTCGGTGTGCCAAAACGTGTCTTTTCATAAGGACTTCCAATCATACCGCTCATCACAAGCGCACCAGAAATTTTTCCTTCATTTTCTTCACATGCAAGCTGTGACATTACGCTTGCACCGCCTGCCGACTGTCCGGCAATTGTAATCTTATTTGGATCACCTCCGAAATTAGCAATATTTCTGACAACCCACTCAAGACCTGCCTTCTGATCAAGGCTTCCGAAATTGGACGGTGCTTCTGGCTGCTCTTTTGTCAGCTGAGGATGTGACAAAAAGCCAAATACATTCACACGATAATTGACGGTGACAACAACAACTCCCTGTCTTGCAAGGCGCTCTCCGTCAAACTCCATCTCCCTTGTATAGCCCCATTGATAGCCGCCTCCAAAATACCAAACAAGAACTGGACGTCTATCATCCACGCTTTTTGCTCCTGTCCAGATATTTAGATACAGACAATCCTCATCCATAGGCACATCCTGGTCAACATGCCACTCTCTATTGTATAGAGAATCACCTATACCTGGCGTATCCTGCACAGAAATCGGTGCAAAGCGTGCACAATCCTTTATTCCTTCCCAATTCTCACATGGCTGAGGTGCGCGCCAGCGATTCTTCCCTGTAGGCGGTGCAGCAAACGGAACACCGCGAAAAGCTGTTATACGCGGATCAGCTGCTTCAATACCGCGCACCAGACCATTTTCTGTTTTTGTTTGTCGAATCATTGTTTTCTCCTCTCTAAAACGCTGTTTTGATTATAACGCTCTTTCACAGAAATTATTAGTGTTCCAGATAAAAGCCCTTAAGTGAACCCTTTCCTTCTCCCTTAAATGTAAAATAAAGTGCCTGCACACCGTCTGGCATATCAACTGGTGTACTATAATGTTTCCATACATTCGTGTACTCTACTGGAATCTGTGCCAGCACTTTGCCATCCCATGCATTTTTTACTTCAAAGCTTCCCTTTATATATCCACGAACATCAATCGAAATTTGATGAATGTTCTTCATATCAAAATATTTAAAGCCAACTGTTGTACTATCCACAATTGCACCAAGATATGCCGGATCCTCATCACCATCTCTTCCATCCTGCATGATTTTAGGGAAACGTTCATCTACATAAATAGAAGGCTCATTTGTAAATAAATTGCATGCCAAATATGCCGGATAATAGCCTTCTCCAACTAGTGGTCCGCCATTTAATCCACATGAAGTGATCTCTGCCTGGAAAATACTGCCGTCTTCACCAAATGTCAGGCGCTCTGCGCATCCCTGTCTGCTGTACCATGTACCGTTTGTATGTCTGTGATAGAAAATATACCAGTCATCTCCAATCTGAACCATACTTCCATGATTGTTAGCACCATATGCAGTTGGCATATCTGCCGGCTTATATGTATCAATATGAAGGTCACAGTTACTTACAATCACGCCGCCATACTTAAAGCCGCCCGTAGGCTCCTTGCTCGTCGCATAGCAAAGCTCATGCATAACCTCAGACGAATAAATAAAGTAATATGTGTCGCCTCTCTTTCTAATAGACGGAGCCTCAAAAAATGCGTGACCCTCATATGGCGTATCCTTGCTGTACTCACTTCCCGGCACAATAATTTTCGGTGCTGTCTTCACAGTCAGCATATCTTTATCAAGGACTGTCACCATCGCGCCGCTTCTCGACTTATCCCCAATTCCGCAAAAACCTGTGTACAGATAAGTCTGATCTTTCTCTGTGATTACACCTGGATCAAACTGTGGCTCATCTGTTTCTTTTTCACCAAGACGCGTGCCATCTGGATAATGAACATATCCTAAAAATTCATATTTTCCTGCTGGTGTATCACAAACTGCAACTGATACAACCGGAAGCTTATCAAGCACGTAGAATAAATAATATCTTCCATCTGGTCCAACTGTGACATCAGGTGCGTACAGACACATCGTTCCATCTGGATTTTCCGGATCCTGTGTCTTTTTATAAATCACGCCCTCATATCGCCAATTTCCCAAATCATCTACTGGAGCAGACCAGCATACATAATCACCCATACAAAATACATATCCATTGTAAAAATCGTGCGATCCGTAAACATACACACGTCCATTAAATACATAAGGTTCTCCATCTGGAATATATTCCCATGACGGAAGATACGGATTAAATGCCTGTTTTTTCATACTGTAATACCAACCTTTCTTAATTTTATTTCTTTCACAAAATATCACTCGATCATGATTTTTCCACACAATCACTTTAAGGCTTTGCCATAAACAAAAACCACTTCCCTGCCCTTGCTATCTCTAAGAATCTGTTCGCTCTGATTCCACATATAGGTCTCTAGCGTATATGCACCATTCTCATACGCATATCCATCACCGTCATCTGTATATAGCTCATAGCTGCAGTCTTTTTGGGCATACACAACAAATGTAAGATTACCTGACATTACTGTCTCTGCCGTACTATTAGCTGGCTGCTGCATTGGCAAAATACTTCCTTCCTTTACAAACAATGGTATACGCTCAATCGGTGCCTCTGCCTCGATCCACTGACCACCCTCATAATACGTATTTGTCCAAAAATCATACCATCCGCAGCCTTCTGGCAAATATACATTACGAACTTTACTCGGATTTTCCTGCTTTTCTGCTCCTGTCGCACTTTTCTTATAATACATGGTTTCTGTCACCGGACATACCATCAGGCTCTCTCCAAATAAATATTGATCTGTAATCTCAAGTGCCTTAGCATCTTTTGGAAAATCAAAGGCCAACATACGAATCATAGATGCGTCATACAACCATACCTTTCCTGCTGTCGAATATATATAAGGAAGAAGTTCATACCGAAGCTTATTTGCTCGAATCATAGCCTGATAAAATACACCATCTGCTCCCTTAAAATTCCACAGTTCACGTCGACAATCCGTACCATGTCCTCTAAATATAGGAAGAAAACAGCACCATTGATACCATCGCGTATATAGTTCAAGATATGCTGGATCCTCCACGGTATCATCATACTCACCATCCCAATACCAGTAATCTCCTCTTTTTACAAAGAACGCACCGATATCTGCCGTCCAGTATGGAAATCCACTAGCACAAAAATTCAGTCCCGCTGGAATCTGACGCCGAAGAGTCTCCCAACTGGCTGCAGTATCTCCTGACCACATAACAGCACCATATTTTTGTTGACCTGTCCATGCACTTCTCGTAAGATTAAAGACACGCTTATCGCTGCCTTTTTCCTCACTTCTTTGTCCCTCATAGATAGCTCTTGCATGATACAGTGCAAAGTCATTCGTATGCTCCTCTCCAAGATAATCTCCTGCCGTCCTCTTATATTCTTCATACTGTAAAGCTGGCTCCACGCGTTCTGTATGACTCCATTCAGGTGTAAATGGCTCACTTGAATCACACCACCACGCATCTACACCATACTGATATAATCCCCGTTTTGCCTGTTCCCAGTAGCATTTTCTTGCCTGCTCAGTCCTTGCATTATAAATATCTGAAAATGGAAGCAGCAAATTCTTTTCTTTCATTTCTTTGTGATTTTCACACTTTGGATCCATATTCGGCCAAATTGAAATCATAAAGTGAACATCCTCATCATGAAGTGTCTGAATCATGTTTGATGGATCTGGAAAACGGCTGTGATCAAAACTCTTTTGTCCCCACATTCCGTCCTCCCAGGAACACCAGTCCAATACAATACCATCCAAACCAATACCACGCCTTCGGTATTCTTTGGCTACCTGACAAATTTCCTTCTGAGACTCATAGCGCTCCTGTGACTGCAGATAGCCAAATGCCCACCGTGGAAGCATTGATGCCTTTCCCGTAAGCCTTCTGTACTCACGTACAACACCATTCATTCCTTCACCATTGATAAAATAGAAATCAAGCTGGGGTACTGCTTCAGTATACAAATATGAACCGTACTCTGTATCGCTAAAAATCATTGTACTCGATGTATTTATTAAAATGCCATATCCAAGACTTGACACCAAAAGCGGAATCGCAATCTTTCGATTTGCCTGATGAAGATACACCTGATGACCGCGAAGATTAAGAACACCCTCCTCATGCTGGCCAAGTCCGTACAGTGCCTCCCCCTGCTGCCACTCAAAATGCATCCTAGTATGATATAATTGCTTATCAGGCACACGAACGGCATCCTTTACAAATGTTTTTACACCGTCTGCTGTCTGAATATGCGTGGTCTGTCCTGCCTGCTCCACACGATAGGACTGGAACGCCTCCATCGTTCGACTATCTTTCTTGCGTTCTTTCAAAAGCAATGTACCATCTGGCTTATAGTAAGAAATCGAGGACGAAGCCCGATCTATTTTTATTAAAAGACCCGTCAGCTGCATACAGACAATATTTTCATCCACAGTAAAATTCCACTGTACAGAACCATCTTTTTGCTCAAGCCATTCTTCTATTTCCCCGTTTTCTTCCTTCACGCAAATAATTCTTACAACACAATTTGATACTGGTATCAATCGAACCTTAGCTGCCTGTGATATCAAGAGTAATGTGTTTTTCTGCCTGACCACCTTTGTGATAAAATTACTTGCCCTGGACTTTGCTGTTAGCATATCATTGCCTCACTTAATATACACGCACCGTCACTACTGAGCATGCCGGTACCACAAACTTCACACCGCGCTGTGTCAGCTGCACATCAAGCGGCTTCTCATATAAAACCGGTTCTTTTCCAAACTCGTTGTAATCATTTAATCCGCCGTGAAGAATAAAGCCCTCTGCCTTTTTAGGTGTCTCCTCCATCAAAACAGCTTCGATAGTCTCCTCACCATCAAGTGATGTATTGACAAGTGTTATAGTAATTACGCCATCTTTATCCTGTGATACTGACTGCTGAATGTTATCCATCTGATACTTATCATTTCCTACCTTCTTTGTCTCAGACAGGCAACTCTCAAGAAGCTCGGCTCCCTGATGGAAACGATACATATGGAACACATGGTAGGTCGGTGTAAGAATCATTTCTGGTCCATCTGTTAAAATAACTGACTGAAGCACGTTTACAATCTGTGCGATACATCCCATCTTCACACGATCACAATGGCGATTGAAAATATTAAATGTAGCTCCTGCTACAAGTGCATCTCTCATTGTGCTTTGTTGGAACAAAAATCCCGGATTTGTTCCCGGCTCTACATCATGCCAGCAGCCCCATTCATCCACCATCATACCGATTTTTTTATCTGGGTCATACTGATCCATAATTGCACCATGTCTGTAAATCAACTCATCCATGCCGAGCGCACGATTCATTGTGTACCAGTACTCATCTTCTGAAAAGTCTGTCGCACTTCCCTTATGTGGTCCCTTTTCTGCGCCGCAGTAATAATGAACAGACAGACCATCCATCATGCCATGTACTTCTTTTGGTGCCGGCTCTGCAAAACATTCGCGAAGCACCACCTCTGTCCACTTATAATCATCAGCATTCGCACCACCGCAGATACGAAAGATCGGTGCATTGCTGTCATATGTTCTCACATATGTCTGATAACGGCGATAAAGATCAGCATAGTAAGCAGGCGTCATATTTCCGCCGCATCCCCAGTTTTCATTTCCAACACCAAAATAGTCCACTCTCCACGGCTTTTCTCTGCCATTTTTCTTTCTGAGATCTGCCATCGGTGACACACCATCTAATGTCATATATTCAACCCACTCGCTCATCTCACGCACACTGCCGCTTCCAACATTTCCGTTGACATATGTTTTGCAGCCAAGCTGATCGCACAGTTCAAAATATTCATGTGTTCCAAAGCTATTATCCTCAGTCACACCGCCCCAGTGGGTATTGATCATTTTCTTTCTGCTTTCCTTAGGACCAACACCATCCATCCAGTGATACTCATCAGCAAAACAGCCGCCCGGCCAGCGAAGTACAGGAACCTTAATTTCCTTTAAAGCCTCAACCACATCTGTTCTCATACCATTTTTATTTGGGATTGGCGAATCCTCTCCCACATAAATTCCCTCATAAATACAGCGGCCTAAATGCTCACTGAAATGCCCGTAAATCTCCGGCTCAATATGACCTTTTATATTTTTTTCGTTAATATAAAGCTTCATAATATTTTTTTCTCCTTTTCTTATAGAAAAGGCGGAGAATAGCAGTTTTGCCTTTCCCCGCCAGATCATCCATGCTGTGTCTGTCTTTTCCTTTTTTCTTTTTCCCCTTTGACCTCAGATCACTTTATATATGCAGCCCAGAACAACTCATTTTCATTTACTCTGCTACTGCTGCCTCTCTTGCATCTACTACTGCCTGATACTTATCTGTATCAAACTCAACAAGCTGGTCCCATCCAAGACCTTCAAGTGTAACACACATTTCATCCCACATCTGATCAAATTCAGCATCATCTGATGCAAAGATTGCCTGCCAGGATGTTGCCTTGACCTGATCGCCACACTGACTTCTGATCAGCGCGATATCGGTTGTATCAATTGGAAGTACAAGGTTTACATTCGGAACAATATTAAGCATTCCATTTTCCTCCAGATATGAAACTTCAGTTTCAGAACCAAACTTCTCACTCCACTCTTTGTTTGTTGCTGTGTTATTTTTTTCAAGGAAGGATGCCCAGTAATCACTTCCAAATGTCTCTCCTGTTTCTGGATTCATCTCAATACTTGCAACAAGCCACTGATTTATCTGGTTATTTCCATCAGTCCAGGAACCGCCGCCAAGTTCTTCTGGTACCTGAGGATCATCTGCAAATCTTGTCATACCAGCATCTGTCAGTGTATATGTACCATCATCATTTACAGTATAAATAAAGCCTTCCTGACCAATATGCTGCATAGTCAGACCTTCTGGTGAGCAAAGCCAATCCATAAATTCAAGGATACGCGCCTTATCTTCATCTGACACGTTAGAACCAACTGCCCATGCACGGCCATCACCATAGTAGGTATCTGATGCCTGATAAATATTCAGATCTTCTAGCGGAATACCACGATAATTCTGACGAGCCTCGCCCTTAGCTGGTGAATTCCAGAAACCATACTGCCAGTTGTACCAGAACAGATGAACTCTTCCCTGACGCATCTTGTCACATGCTGCATTCCAGTCCTGTGTAGCGGAATCTGGGTCAACCAGTCCCATCTGATTTGCCTTATATAAGAACTTTAACATCTTATAGTAAGCGCCGTCTTTATCAGTTAATGGTGTGATGGAATTATCTGTTCCCAGTAAAATAGAACCATTTACTTCCTGACCATACCACTTTGTAAGCTGATTTACATTCTCAATACTTGTGCCATCCCAATCCGGCCATAAGCTCAGTGCGTATGTCTTATCTCCAGCCTCATTTGTCGGATAAGCATCCTGAATCTTCTTTAAGGTATCTAACAGATCGTCAAGATTTTTCATCTCTGGTGCGCCAACTTCTACATAATGATCCCACTCAAGTCTTGGCATTACAGCTACAGTATCTTCCTTGTACTCAGTCGGTCCATTGGAGTTCATCTCTGCCGGAATTGCATAAACGCCTTCCGTTCCGATTACTTCATTTATCGAATCATTAAACAGACTAATCTGCTCATCATATTTCATGAGATTCTCATAATTTGGAAGATCCTCGCTGATATCTGCGATCAGACCTACATCAACACAATCCTGCATATCTGCATTATCCAGAATAATAATATCACCCAGATCACCAGATGCACATCGTGTCTGGTAAAGAGATGCTGCATCACCAGATACCTGCGGCGCAACGATGTTTAACTCGATGTTGAAACGATCCTTGATTTCCTTTGCGTACCATCCAGTCTGCATACCCTGATAGTTTGCTGCCACATCGTAAACTTCGATTGTCAGGGGTTCATCATGATTCACTTCTGGTGCTGCCCACGCATTCATTGGAAGTGCGCCTGCTGCCATCATCGCTGCCATTGCCATGCTTGCTACATTTTTCTTTTTCATAGTAAAATCCTCCTTTTTGATTTTCTTTGATTTTTACTTTAATTTACTTTAATTTTTCCTTTTGACCCTTTAGCCCTTAACTGCTCCTACCATAATACCCTTTACAAAATATCGCTGGAAAATCGGGTATACAAACATGATTGGTGCAACAACCAAAATCGTAACAGTCATACGCACACTCGTCGCTGTCTGTGCTGTTGCGGAAGCAGCTGCCATAGCGCCTGAGCTTGCAGAACTGTTTGCCAGTGCCTTTAAGGAACTTGCCTGATTCAAATACTGATACAAAATAAACTGCAGCGGATACAGCTTCGTATCTGTCATTAAAAGAAGTGTATCCTGAAATGCATTCCACTGATTAACTGCTGAGAAAATAGCAACTGTTGCCATAATCGGCTTAATAACAGGAATCATAATCTTCAAAAATACTTTTATAGTTCCTGCACCATCAATCTCTGCTGCCTCCTGAAGTTCCTTTGGAACAGACTCCACAAACGTCTTTGTCAGGATAATGTTAAATGGAGAAACAATTGCCGGCAAAATATAACCAAGGAAGTTATTTGTAAGATGCATATTTTTCATTGTCAAAAACCATGGGATAATTCCTGCATTAAAGTACATTGTTGCAACTAAAAGTCTGTACCAGAACTTTTTGTGCCACATATCTTCCTGAGTAAACATATAACCTAAGAATGCTGATGCACCTACAGTACAAAATGTTCCGATTACTGTTCTTCCAAGAGAAATTTTTGCTGCCTGAAATAAACCGTCAATCTTTAGTGCGCTCACATAATTCTGAAAATGAATTCCTCTCGGCCAGAAAAGAATCACGCCTCTGGCGCTTAAATCATTTGCACTGATTGTATTGATAAAGATGTAGTAAAACGGATATACACAGACTAGCGCGCACAGGCTGAATATGATGTAACAGATAACACCGACCATACGGTCGCCGAAGCTTTCCTTCATCTTTGTCTTATGTTGATGAACTTGTTCCTTTTTCATCTAAGCTGCCCTCCGATCCAAGTTAGATAAAGCTCTCGCCGCGTACCTTCTTCGAGAAGGTATTTGCACCTACAAGAAGAATTACACTGACTACACTCTTTAACATACTAATTGCAACAGATACGGAATAGCTTCCGCTTCCCATTGCGGTATTATATACGTAAAGATCAAGTACCTGAATGTACTGTTTGTTAAATGCGTTCTGAAATACGTAATACTGCTCCATTCCGTTGTTTAAGAAGTTTGCAATGTTAATCATCAGCAAAACAAAATAAGTCGGAATCAAACTTGGAATTGTAATATGATGAATCAGCTGCATACGGTTTGCACCGTCAACCTTTGCTGCCTGAAACAGCTCATCATCAATACCAGAAATTGCTGCTATGTACATAATTGCCGCCCAACCAAGATTCTTCCAAGTCAGCCACAGCCACTGAGTAAACCAAACATGCTTTGTGGACTGTAAAAACAAAATTGGCTCTGTTGTAAATCCAAGCTTCATTAACAGTGTATTTGCCATACCTGTACTGTTAAACAAGCTGAATGCAACTGAATATACAAGAACCCAGCTGACGAAGTTTGGAAGCGTTGTAACAGTCTGGACAAACTTACGAAACTTCACGCATCGAATCTCATTTAAAAATACAGCAAACAGCATTGGAAGCCATGATGTACCAAGTGTTAACGCACTCATCGCAAATGTATTTTTTAATACCTGAACAATCTGCTTGATCTTAACATCGTTCTCAACCAGTGACTTAAACCATTTTAAGCCAACAAACTGCGCCTCAGAAAATGGCTTTGGCGGACGATAATCATAAAATGCGTAAATCCATCCGTATAACGGATAGTAACTAAATATAATTACCAATGCAATGAAAGGTGCTACATACAAAAACAACCGTATGGACTTCCACTTTTTTTTCGTCATCTTTTTCTTTTCCAACTGCTCCACTACCTTTCTTTTTTATTTGGTGTAACGTTTTTCTTTTGTTAATCTCATTATGTCACTTTGCAGGCATTTTGTCAATACCTAATTTGATTTTATTTTTATATTTGTCTATTTTGCATACTTATTTTTATATTCTTTATGTATTCAGCCTGTTTTTTTGTGTTACTTTACCATTCTACTGTTTGTTTAACGTTACTCTTTTACATTTTGCAAAATACTAACTATTCCGATCCCAATTTACAAAATCATGCAAAAAAAAGAAGCAGCCTTACCGACTTGATATGTACCCCCAATACTGGACACCCAGTATTGGGGGTATTTTTATGAAATATAGTTATGAATACAAGAAAAAGTGTGTGGAATTGTACCGCCAAGGAAAATGGCCAGAAACACCAGAGGGAGTAAATGAAAAACGATTTCATGATACAATTCGGATTTGGGTTCGTACAGAAGATGCTTGTGGTCCAGAAGCATTTCGACATAAAAATCAAAACAAAGTATGGGCAACAGAAGAAAAGTATGAGCTGATTGCTAAAATTTTGGCCGGTGCATCGTGTAAAGAAACGGCAATTTCGGCTGGAATCAGTGACGGTCTCTTGTACCAATGGGTCAGATGTTATAAAATGAAAGGGTATCAGGGATTGGCCGCACAGCAAAAAGGACGGCCACCCAAGGAGCCTGCCATGAAGAAGAAAATCGTACCAGCAGAACTGACCCCTTCAGAGCGAGAAGAAATGATTCGGCTCAGAGCAGAGAATGAGCGTCTGAGAGCGGAGATTACCGTCGTAAAAAAAGAGATTGCCTTGAGAGAAGAGAGATGCGCAGCGCAACTCAAGGCGAAAAGGCTGCGCTCGTCCAAGAACTCCACAAAGAAGGACACAGACTGAATGATCTGCTGGATGCCATTGGGCTGTCCAGGTCGACATATTATTATGAGCTCGGCAGAACCGACAAAGTCAAAGAACGAAACGCCGATCTATCGTCTGAAATTGTTTCCATTTTCAACGAGAACAGGAAGCGATATGGCGTAAGAAGGGTACATCGGGAGCTTCTGAACCGTGGCTTTCTGGTAAATCATAAGCGTGTCCAGCGAATTATGAATCAGTTTGCACTATGCGGCAAACGCCCCAAGGAAAAGTACCATTCCTACAAAGGCGATGTGGGCAAGGTCGCTGATAACATTATCAATCGGGATTTCAGTACCGAGAAGCCGCTTCAAAAGTGGACAACAGATGTATCGCAATTCAATCTGCCTTGGGGTAAATGCTACATTTCTCCGATTCTTGACATGAATACCAATGAGATTATTTCCTACAATCTCTCTACCAGTCCGAACATGGAACAAATCAAGGATATGCTGAATAAAGCGTTTGAACGATTTCCTTCTGTACAAGGTTTGATTATGCACTCGGATCAGGGCTGGCAGTACCAGCACGCATTTTACCGGAGCGAACTTCAAAAGCATGGAATTATACAATCTATGTCCCGAAAGGGCAACTGCTATGACAACTGCATTATGGAGACTTTCTTTGGCAGGCTGAAAAACGAAATGTTCTATGGATTAGAGAAGGATTATCCCTCCTTTGAATCCTTCTCTAAGGCGATTGCCGAGTATATCGACTATTACAATAACAGCAGAATCCAAGCCAAAACAAAATGGATGCCTCCCTCCAAATTTAGGGATGCATCCATGATGAAATGCTAATTGTTCAGTTCAAATGACAGTGTCCAGAATACTGGGTACATATCATTTCTTCGTGAAAACAGGGGGTAAGTGTTGTTATTGGGGTTCCGCTGCGGCCTGCTTTTTCTTTTCCGGCGCACGGTAGACAATGTAATAGGCGACGAAGCAAATGGGCAGCGCTGCCAGCAGATCCAGCACCGAATGCTGCCGGAGAAAAACTGTGGAGATAGAGATCAGGAAGGCGGCTATGCCAAATACGATCTTCCACGGAAATGTGGAAAAATGGCGGCTGTCCCATGCGGCAAACATGACCGACAGGGAGCCGACCACATGGAGCGAGGGGCAGACATTGGTATTGGTGTCGAAGCTGTAGAGAAACTGCACCACGTGCACCATCCAGTTGTCCCGGGCAAATTCCACCGGGCGGAATTCCTGACAGTTGGGGAACAGAATATAGACTGCCACCGAGGCCCAATAGGTGATGGCCAGATAGCGGATGAACTTTCGGAAGGTGGGGACGTCATATAGTAGCGTGTAGATATGCATCCCAATGATAAACACAAACCAGAAAAAATAGGGGATGACGAACCACTCGCAGAAGGGAATGTGGTCATCCAGTGGGCAGGACATCATATGATAGCTGTCACGAATCCACACGCGCTCGAGAATAAAAAAGACAATGCCGAAGCTGGGCCAGAATAGCAGGAGCTTCAGATGGGAATACCGCGGTTCATTCAGGGTATGGAGATTCAGCTCCCGATAGTCCACGACGCTTGTATGTTCCATAGGAGATTCCTCGCTGTTGCCAAAATTGTTTTCGTCCCAAAAGTATAGCATAAGTAATCCGGTTATGCAACGGCAATTGTCAGGAAAATTCCTGTGTCACATCCGGCAAAGGGGGGAGACGAAATGTTCAGAATGTGCTGTCCCGTTGAATTTGAACAGTTTGAGCCCGAAAGAATTGACGAACCGCCCTGAGAACTTTATAATAGTAGCAATAAAATGGGGTACTGAGCGAAGGTGCCCACGAAAGGAGATCTTTATCATGGAAAAGTTGAAGACCTATCTGCTGGACGGAAAAGAGGTGCCGGAGGGAACTGCCGGTGCCGTATTGTATGAGACCGATCCCATTGCGCCGGAAACTGGCCTGTATGCCGGCGGTATGACCAAGGGCAGCAGCAATTACCGCACGGCACTGTTTGTTGACGGGGGCAAGGTGCAGGAAAACCAGTCCGTGACCGCTGCAATCAACGGCGGAAGCTATGACGGCAAGGGCATTACCGGCGGCGTGATCGACTCCGACAACCAGTATTTTAACGGCGTTATGGTCAATGATACCGACTTTACCGTGAAGAATCTCACCATGACCGCAGACGGCTCCGGCGGTAACGACTTTAAGGGCTTTGGCGCAGGCGTGGCCGGTTATGGCAAGACCAAGCTGGAGGTGGACGGCTTTGTATTCGAGGGCGCTGGTGCGGTGCGCCATGGCGTATTTGCAGGCGGCAGCCACTCCGAGGACAACCTCACTGTGAATGTGAAAAACTCCTATATCAAGGCCAACGGCTCCAAGTATGCTTTGGCGGCCGAGGGCATGAGCTCCTGCCCGTGGATGCTGGGCATCAGCCCCGACGGTCATGCCCGTGCCACCATGTGTGACGGCTACAGCCATGTGAATTATGAAAAGGACGTGCTGCTGTCTGACGGCTGGGGTGTGCTTTCTGTTGACGATACCGGCGATACCAAGGAGTTCGGCACCTATGCCATTGAGATGCAGGTGAAGGATTCCGTCATCGACGTAACCACCGAGGGCTCTGACGATCCCAGCTGCTATGCCACCTATTCCATCGGCGGCTGCCGGAACCGGTTCTATGGCTGCACCGTGGGCGACGCTGCGGATTCCGAGGCATTTAAGGCATTGAAGGCTGCCCTGCCCAACACCGGCCTGGTCTATGACTATGCCACCAAGAAATACGGCATGACCTATGCAGCGGTGGTTGCCAATGAGCACGCTTCCGCGGGCTGGTATGACGGCTGCAATGTTACCACCAAGTACGGCGTGATGTATCACAAGACCAACAACGTCCGTTATGTGCCCGACGCAGAGGATGATACTTCCAAGACCCTCCCCGCGTGCGGCATCACCGAAGTGAAGGATTCCACCTTCCACACCCAGGGCGCGGCATTCCTGATTAAGGCCTGCACCCCTGCCATCGACGTGGTGAACAGCAAGTTCCGGTCTGAGCAGGGGGTCATTGCCCAGCTGATGACCTGTGACGATCCCGGCATGGGCACCCCGGCCTTTTCTGAGGTGCTGGATCTCACCGCGCCCGTGGCGAAGGATCCCAAGTATAATCCCTATGACTACAACCGCAAGGATCAGAAGCTGTTCCGGAAGTTCGACGTGAAGAACATGATCGCCGATCCTCAGCTGACCTTCACCGGCTGCAACGAGAAGAACGGCACGGCCCTGGAGGGCGGCTTCTACAACAGCATCTCCGTGGAGACCAACGGCGAGGGCATGATCTGGTGGGGCCAGAACATGATCCTGACCTTTAAGGACTGCGATATCAAGGGCGCAATGACCTCCTCCGTGGCGGCCCACAACGGCTATTCCTACTATCTGGCGGATGCCGACAACGAGTACGGCGGAATTCCGGTCAACGGCGACGGCTTTGAGATCGCCGGTAAGTGGGAAAAGCCCTCCTTCGGTCCTCCCATGCCTGCCGAGGGCGAGGGTGCGCCGGATATGGCCGGTATGCCGCCCATGGACGAGATGCCTTCCATGGAGGGAATGCCGCCTATGCCCGAGCCGAAGTTCTACTTCACTCCCGATTATGACGAGCAGGGCAATCTGATCGTCATCGGCAAGGAAAAGCTGGCTCCTGCCAAGGGCTGCATCATCGGCAAGGACGCAACCCTGCTGGGCGGTCTCACCAATACCCCTGCACCCACCGTCAACAACGGCGTGTGGGTCAAGCTGCAGAACGGCTCTGCCTGGACTCCCGTGGGCAAGAACTATCTGACCCGGCTGGAGGTTTCTGCGGACAGCGCCATTCACGGCACTGTGACCGTTGGCGGCGAGAAAGTTGCCGTTGAGGCCGGAAAGGTCTACACCGGCGAGATCGTAGTTACCGCATAACCTTAAGGCATAGCGAGTTCACAGCAGTAAGAAAATGATATGCTCCCCATAGCGCAGTTGCTCGAATAGACGAAGGCATCGAGACTGCACTATGGGGAGTATTTGTAGGCGTAAAACAGAATGGAGAATAAGACGAAAAAAGAATCCCGGTCAGACGTGAAAAACACACCTGACCGGGAAAAAGACCACATTATTCTGCGGTCAGCTTACCATAGAGCTTTTCTGCCAGGGGAAACAGCACACCGCCTACCACATTGCCTAGGGAAATCACGATCAGATAGAGAAAGCTCTTTCCGGGGAGGCTGGTGAGGGTGCCGGATACCGCCCAGTAGTACATATCCGCAATGGAGTGCTCGGTGCCACAGAGAATGAAGATAGAAACGCCCAGGAAAATGGCAAGATATTTGCCCAGCTGATGAGGGTTCTTGGCGTAGCCGTTGACGGCCAGGTAAATAAAGATGTTGCAAATGCAGGCCAGCAGGAAAATGCTCCCCAGACCGGAGGACAGCTTTGCATCCACCATGGCCTTGGCGGTGACGTTGATTCCGGCGTCGGGGCCGCAGAGACTGGTGAGGTTCTCAATGAAGGCCAGAAGACAGGTACCCACCAGGTTGCCCACCCAGATCACTGCAAGGGTGATCAGGTAGCTGGGCTTGTTGTCAAAGAGATAGCAGGCCTTTCCGGTGAACAGATTATAGCCCCGGGTGCAGATGGCAAACAGGCCGATGCCAAACAGAATCGCGCCCACAATATTTGCGCCGGGAAAGGCATCCTTGACCCGGAGGAATACGGTGCCGCCCAGGCCAATGCAGATGCCCGCCAGTACGGCGTAGACAAAGGTAGCCAGATGTTTTTTCATAGTGAACCTTCTTTCTTTTTGGACATTGGCAATACCGCACAGCGGCAGAATGCAGTCATGCGGTATTGCCTCAAAAGATTAGTTTTCAATGATGCCTGCGGCCTCGGCCTTGAGCTCGGCTTCCTTCAGCTGCGCCACCAGCTTCTGAGAAATGTAGGTGCCGTCGGCGGTGTAGGCCTCGCTCTCGGGGATCTTCTCTACCCGGCAAGCGCAGACCTTATACTCGGGGATGCGGGCATACTTGTCCAGGGCGGCGTTGGTCAGCCAGTTACAGTCGCCGTCGGGGAAGTGGAAGGGCATCCAGGTCTCGCCGGGGTTGGTCTTATCAGATACTCTGGCCTCGGAGGTGATTTCACCACGGCGGGAGAGTACCTTGACGCGCTCGCCGTTCTCAATGCCCAGCTTCTTTGCGTCCTCGGTGTTGATCTCGATGAAGGAGTTGCCCTCAATCTCCATGAGCTCGGGGGTACGGCCGGTCATGGCACGGGTGGTGTAGTGATAGAGGATGCGTCCGGTGGTGAGCATCAGGGGATACTCCTCGTCCGGCAGCTCCTTGGCGGGGATATACTCGGCGGGATAGAACCAGCCCAGACCACGGGAGAACTTGCCCACGTGCATAATGGGAGTGCCGGGATGATCCTTGGTGGGGCAGGGCCACTGGAGGAACTTGCCGTCGGAGTTGTCCAGACGCTCGTAGCTCATGCCGTGGAAGCTGGGGGTCACCTCAGCGATTTCGTCGAAAATCTGGGAGGCGGTGAGGGTGGGCTGATTGTAGCCCATGCGCCGCATCAGATCGCAGATGATATCGGTGTCCAGCCGCATATTGCCGGGAACGGTCACTGCGGTGTGAACCCGCTGTACCCGGCGCTCGGTGTTGGAGAAGGTACCTTCCTTCTCGGCGTAGCTTCTGCCGGGGAGAATGACGTCGGCCAGCTTGGCGGTCTCGGTCATGAACAGTTCCTGAATCACGAAGAAGTCCAGGCTGCCCAGAGCCTTGAGAATATGATGGGTGTCGGGATCGGTGACAACGGGATCCTCTCCGTAGATGTACAGGCCCTTGACCCGTCCGTCGATCATTGCACCGAAGGTGTCGGTGGCGTGGAGACCGGCCTTCTTAGGCAGCTCGCAGCCCCATGCCTTCTCGAACTTTTCAATCACGGGCATATTGGGCTTGCCGTCGATGGTGATCTTCTGATAGCCGGGGTAGTCGTTGGGCTGCGCACCCATGTCGCAGGCACCCTGTACGTTGTTCTGACCGCGGAGGGGGTTCACGCCGCAGCCGGAACGGCCCAGTTTGCCCACCATCATTGCCATGTTGGACATGGACATAACGCCTTCCGTGCCGGTGGAATGCTCGGTCACGCCCAGGCAGTAGATAATGGGCGCTTTCTTTGCTTTGGCATAGATTCGGGCGGCCTTCTTGAGGTCCTCGGGATCAATGCGGCAGATATGAGCCACCCGCTCGGGGGTGTATTCCATGACGATCTGTTTCAGCTCCTCAAAGCCCTCGGTGCGGGTCTTGATGAACTCCTCGTCGATGAGCCCCTCATTGATGAATACGTTCATCATGCCGTTGGCGAAGGCCACGTTGGTGCCGGGACGGAGCTTCAGATGTACGGCGGCGGATTTGGCAAGGCCGATGTCACGGGGATCGACCACGATCAGCTGGGTGCCGTTCTGAACGGCCTGGCGAATCTGCGCGCCGACCACGGGATGAGCTTCCTCGGGGTTGGAGCCAACCAGCAGAATTGCGTCTACATCATGGGTGATGTCATAGATGGGGTTGGTCATAGCGCCGGAGCCCAGGGTCATGGCCAGACCGGAAACGGATGCGGAGTGGCAGACGCGGGCGCAGTTATCGGTGTTGTTGGTGCCAAAGCAGGTACGAACCATCTTCTGCACCATGTAGATATCCTCGTTGGGGCTACGGGAGCAGGCGAATCCGGCCAGAGAATCGGGGCCGTATTCCTTCTTGATCTGCATGAACTTGGAGGCCACCAGATCGAGAGCCTCGTCCCAGCCTGCCTTGCGGAATTTACCGGTTTCCTTATCCTTAATCAGAGGATCGGTGATGCGGTCGCCGCTGTGGACAAACTTGAAGGAACCGAAGCGGCCCTTGACGCACAGGGTATTGTGGTTGGACTCACCGTCAGCAGGCTCACAGCCTACGATCTTGTTGTCCCGAACGATCAGATCCATCTGACAGCCGGTGGCACAGTGGGGACAGGTGGTGCGAACCTTCTTGATGTTGTAGGGACGGTAGTTGTTGAGGTTGTCCTTGGTGACCAGCGCGCCGGTGGGGCAGGCGGCGGCACAGTTGCCGCAATGCTCACAGTCCGTGTTCTCCCAGGGCATTTCAAAGCTGGTGGTGATGGCAGCATTGAAGCCGCGGTTGGATACGGACAGAATGCCCTTGCCCTGAATCTTGGCGCAGGTACGCTGGCAGCGCCGACAGAGAATGCACTTCTTGGGATCGTAGGCCAGGAACTTGTTGGAGTAGTCGGGCTCGGGACGATCCGGCTGTACGGGGGTTTCAAAGCTGGTCTTCTCCACGCCGTACTCAAAGCAGTAGTCCTGGAGCTTACAGCCGCCGTTCTTGGCGCAGCTGAAGCAGTTGCCTTCATGGTTGCTGAGCAGCAGATCCAGCACAAAGCGGCGGGCTTCGATGACCTTTTCGGACTTGGTGTGAACCACCATGCCATCGGTGCAGGGCTGGGTACAGGCGGTGACCAGACCCTTGGCGTTGCCCTCGACCTCTACCAGACACATCCGGCAGGAGCCCTCGGGATTCAGGCCCTTGAGATAGCACAGGGTGGGAATCTCAATGCCGGCGAGATTTGCAGCAGTGAGAATGGTATCATCAGGAGTTACCTGAACCTGTACCCCGTCGATGGTTACAGTGATGAGATTATTTTCAGACATTGTTCGGATACCTCCTGTCATTAAACCTTGGAAATTGCGCCGAACTTGCACTTTTCAATGCAGCTGCCGCACTTGATGCACTTATTGGTGTCGATCTTGAAGGGAGAGCGGATCACACCGGAGATGGCGTCGGCGGGGCAGACGCGGGAGCAGGCGGAGCAGCCCTTGCACTTCGCGGGATCGATCTCATAGCGCAGCAGGCTCTTGCAGACACCAGCGGGGCAGCGCTTGTCTACCACGTGGGCGATGTACTCGTCCCGGAAGTTCCGGATGGTGGAAAGCACCGGGTTGGGGGCCGTCTGACCCAGTCCGCACAGGGCGGTACCCTTGATGTTGGCGGCCAGCTTCTCCAGCCGGTCGATGTCCTCCAGGGTGCCCTTGCCCTCGGTGATTTTATCGAGAATCTCCAGCATCCGGCGAATGCCCACCCGGCAGGGGGTACACTTGCCGCAGGACTCGTCTACGGTGAACTGGAGGAAGAACTTTGCGATATCCACCATGCAGTTGTCTTCGTCCAGAACGATCATGCCGCCGGAGCCCATCATGGCGCCGATCTTGCTTAGGTTGTTATAGTCAATGGGAACATCAATCTGAGAAGCGGGGATGCAGGCGCCGGAAGGTCCGCCGGTCTGCACGGCCTTGAACTTCTTTCCGCCCGGAACGCCGCCGCCGATGTCCTCAATGATGGTGCGGAGGGGAGTGCCCATGGGGATCTCCACCAGGCCGGTGTTGACGATCTTACCGCCCAGGGCAAATACCTTGGTGCCGGTGGAGCCCTCTGCGCCGATGGCGGCATAGGCAGCGGCACCGTTGTTGATGATCCAGGTGATGTTTGCGTAGGTCTCTACGTTGTTCAGCAGTGTAGGCTTGCCGAACAGGCCCTTGTTGGCCGGGAAGGGAGGACGGGGACGGGGCTCGCCGCGGCTTCCCTCAATGGACACCATCAGTGCGGTTTCCTCGCCGCAGACGAATGCACCGGAGCCGAGGCGGGTCTCCAGATGGAAGCTGAAGCCGGTCTCAAAGATGTTGTCGCCCAGCAGTCCGTATTCCTCGGCCTTCTTGATGGCGATGTTCAGACGCTCAACCGCAATGGGATACTCGGCGCGGACATAAATATAGCCCTGATTGGAGCCAACCGCATAGCCTGCAATGGTCATGGCCTCCACCACGCTAAAGGGGTCGCCCTCCAGTACGCTTCGGTCCATGAATGCGCCCGGGTCGCCCTCGTCGGCGTTGCAGCAGACGTATTTGAGATCGCCCTTGGCATTGGCGGTGAACTGCCATTTGAGGCCGGTGGAGAAGCCTGCACCGCCGCGGCCGCGAAGACCGGAGGCCTTGACTTCATCAATGACCTGCTGGGGAGTCATTTCGGTGAGTACCTTGCCCAGGGCCATATAGCCGCCGGCGCCGATGTACTCGTCGATGTTCTCAGGATCAATGACGCCGCAGTTCCGCAGGGCAATTCGCTGCTGCTGACGATAGAAATTGGTGTCGGTGAGGGATTCCACCACCTGATTGGAACCATCCTCCACGTTGAGCAGCCGCTTGACGGGACGGCCCTTGAGCAGGTGCTCCTCTACGATCTCCGCCACGTCTTCCACATGAACCATGATATAATGGGTGCCGTCGGGATAGATCACCACGTTGGGGCCCTTGGCACAAAGACCCAGACAGCCGGTTTTGACCACGCGGATCTCCTGATCCAGGCCAAACTTTTTCAGCTGGGCTTCGAATTCCTCTGCCAGTCCGTTTGCATTGGCCGCAGCGCAGCCGGTGCCGGTACATACCAGAATATGTGCGCGATAGTACGCCATGAATGCTCCTCCTTTACTCCGCAGCGCCGATGGTATATTCCGTTACCACCTGCTTGTTGACCAGATGCTGTGCCACGATCTGAGGAACCTTTTCCGGGTTCATCTTTACATAGGTGACCTTTTCCTGACCGGGGACATAGACCTCCACTATGGGCTCCAGACGGCACACACCGATGCAGCCGGTCTGGGTGACCTGGACGTTTTTCAGCCCGCGCTTGTTGATCTCCTCTACAAAGGCACTCAGTACGGGACGAGCGCCTGCCGCAATGCCGCAGGTTGCCATGCCCACCACCACGCGAATGGTGTCGGCGTTTTCACTGCGGAGGTTCATTTTATCCTGCATCTGCTCTCGCAGAGCCCTCAGTTCTTCCAAAGACTTCATGCTGCTCCTCCTTTACATATACTTCTTGAGAATATCGCCGACCATATCGGGGGTCAGGCGGCCGTAAACATCATCATCCACCATCATAACCGGGGCAAGACCGCAGGCGCCCACGCAGCGGGTGGCGTCCACGGAGAACTTGCCGTCGGGAGTAATGGATCCGGCTTTGCAGCCCAGCATGGCCTCGATCTTATCCAGAATCAGCTGGGAGTTCTTAACATAGCAGGCGGTGCCAAGACATACGCTGACCCGATGTTGCCCCTTGGGGTTCAGGGTGAACAGGGAGTAGAACGTGGCAATGCCGTAGACCTCGGACAGGGGAATGTTCAGGCCGTCGGCGATGATTCTCTGCACCTCAATGGGCAGATAGCCGTAAATGTTCTGCGCGGCCTGCATCACGGGCATGGTGCCGCCCTGCACGTCTTTATACTGAGAGATGACATCCCGAAGCTGGGCTTCCTGCTCCGGCGTGCCCGAAAATGCAACCAACGTTTTCTTATTTGGCATATTGTTTCGCTCCTTTGAAGGGATTTCCATGTGAAATTGGATGGTAAATGTATTATATATTCGATTTTTTACCACGTCAAGAATCGTTATTTTCTTCACAAAATGGGGCGTATTTGTCCGAAATGATACATGAATCGGACAAATATATGGAAAATATGTCCAGAGCACAATGAAACGGAAGGAGGAATGTCAAAATAGCTATTACGCAGGATTTTACAGCGAATCATGCAAAACTGCGGTGGGAAACCACGGAAATTCCGGCGGGTAATACAAAACTAACCATTAGGGCTTGACAGGGAAGCGAAATTCTGCTAAATAAATAGGAAATAAACCGGGACGGAGGTAGGATGGATGCAGCTGACCCAGCAGGAGATCGTGGTACTGCGGAAGACGTTTTTATTCCACCGACTGAGCCCCGCTGCCTATCTGAAGCTGTCCGAGCAGAATCTTTATGGGGCATTTCGTGCGGAGCTTCGCACCGGCGGCCAGCTGGAATATCCCACGGAGGACCAAAACTATCTGGGCGTGGTGATTGCGGGGGAGCTGACGGAGCTGCGTCAGCCGGCCTTTGCAGATCGCCCACTGAGTGAGGGCAGTGTCATCGGTGTGATGGATCTGTTCAGCCGGGAGCGTGGGCCGAGAAACGAGATTGTGGCAAAAACCCGCAGCCGGGTGGTGTTTTTCACGGCTCAGCAGATTCGGGAGCTGTTTGACGCCTACCCGGGGATGATGATGCGCTATATCAACTTCCTCACTGCCCGCACCCAGGAGCTTCGTTGGGAATATCTCATGGCGGCTACTCCGTCGGCGCTGGATCGGATACGGAAATACTGTGCAGCACAGATGGACGAGAATGATATGGTCACGATGCCTCGATCCATGTCGGGGCTGGCAGAACGGCTGCATATGAGCCGGTCTACCCTATATCGCTGTCTGGAGCAGCTGGAACAGGACGGGGTACTCCAGCGGCAGGGGAAGGGACTCCATATTCTCAGCCCCCAGAGCTTAAAGGAAAGGAGCGCGGAATCGTGCGAGTGATCGTACCCAAAGAGCTGGAAATGGCGACGGAACAGCATATGGCAACCCATTTTTCCTCCCGGGGCCAGTCCTTCCGCTATCCCGATGATTTGGTGGCCGAGCACACCATGGAGATCTATCTCAACGACACCCCGGCCTATGAGGTGGTGTGCAGTCCAACGGATCTTCCGGAGCTGGTGTTGGGGCGGCTGCTGTCCGACGGCGTGATTCAGGGTACAGCCGATGTGGAGCTATTGTATCTCTGCGAAAACGGGCTGCGGGCCAAGGTTTACCTGCCCAATTGGAAGCCTGCAACCAATCAGCCAGCGGTGGAACAGGTGAGCACCTGCTGCACCGGCAACCGCACCATTGCCGATTTGTTCCGGAATCAGACCCCGCCCAGGCATCTAAGGCCCATTGCCTATGAGCAGCGGTGGATTTTCCGTCTGGCCGAGGCCATGAAGGAGGATATGCCCCTGTATGCCGCCACCCACGGCACCCATAGCTGTCTGCTGATGCACAAGGGCGAAATTCTTCGGCGGGCCGAGGACATCGGGCGGCACAATGCGCTGGATAAGGTTTTGGGCTGGGCGCTGATGCAGGGAATCCCGCTGGAGGAATGCATTGTGTATACCAGCGGACGGATTCCGGTGGATATGGTCATGAAGGTCATTCGCGCCGGAGTTCCGGTGCTGGCCAGCAAAGCCATGCCCACCCGGGAGTCGGTGCTGCTGGCGGAGGAATTCGGCCTGAGTCTGATTGGCGCGGCGCGGAAGGACAGTATGGTTGTTTTTTAAGAAGAAACGCAAGAATCCCCCACGGCTGTGTGAATTAGCACAATCGTGGGGGGTTCTCTATTATTATATGGTGGCCCCCACATCTCAGGATCGGGCAAAGGCCATTGCGGAGAAGGCACAGGGATTCTTATATTGCGTGTCCTCTCTTGGCGTTACCGGTGTTCGCAGCAGTTTCAGCTCCAACATCTCCGAGATTATTGCACTGGCAAAGTCGGCGGGGGATGTGCCTTGCGCCATTGGGTTTGGCATCTCCACCCCCGAGCAGGCAAAGGAGATGGCAAAACTGGCGGACGGCGTGATTGTTGGCAGCGCGATTGTGAAGCTCATTGCCCAGTATGGCCGGGACAGCGTTACTGTGGTGTATGATTACGTCAAGTCCATGAAGCAGGCGGTGCTGGAGTCCTGACGTGGAAATCGTAGAAACCCGTATTTTTTTCGTAAATTTGGTTGAATTCCTTGACGAAAAACCAATTGTTGGGTACAATAGCCTTATCTAAACGATAAGGAGAGAGCACTATGAAACGAAAACTCACCAGTTTGCTGTTGGTGTTGGCAATGGTCTTTGCCCTGCTGCCTGCATCGGTATTTGCGGCGGATACGGAGAAGCCGGAGTATCAGGGCTTCCAATATACCGTAACGAATGACGGCATTGAGCTACTGACATATCAGGACAAGGATGCGACGGAATTGACCATTCCCGCTGAGATCGACGGGAAACCGGTTATTGCCTGCACCGAGGGCTTCTTTAAGGGCATGAATCAGCTGAAAAAGGTCACATTTCCTGAGGGCTTCCAGAGCATTTATACCTCCGCGTTTGAGGATTGCACGGCGCTGGAGGAAATCGTGGTGCCTGATAGTCTCTGCGATTTCGGCGCGGGCGCATTTTACGGCTGCACCAGTCTCAAGTCCATCAAAATCAATGCAGGCGGCAAGCGCAACTGGCTGCTGAGCGATGTGTTCAGCGGCTGCACCAGCCTGGAGAATGTGGAAATCGAAGACGGACTCGGTCGGATCTTTAGCAGAGCATTCCGGAACTGCACCAGCCTGAAGGAAATCTACATCCCCGCCAGCGTCTACATGATCGACAAGGAGGCCTTTGACGGCTGCACCAATCTGACCATCCACGGTGTTGCAGGCTCCACGGCCCAGCGGTTTGCCGAGGCCATGGATATTCCCTTTGTGGCGGAGGATTATCCCGGCAGCTTTCAGGATGTGAATGGGGATCGGTTCTATGGGGTGCCCGTGCTGTGGGCAGCTGAGAACGGCATCACCACCGGCTACACCGACAATACCTTCCGCCCCAATCGCACCTGTACCCGCGCCGAAATGGTAACGTTCCTCTGGCGGCTGGAATACTGCCCGGAGCCTTCCACCACGGAGACGAAGTTCACCGACCTCAGAAAGGGTTCCTTCTATGAAAAAGCTGTGCTTTGGGCCGCCGAAAACGGCATTGTTAACGGTGTGTCCGAAACCAAGTTTTGCCCCAATGCGCCCGTCAAACGCAGTGAAGTGGTGGCGCTGCTCTATCGTCTGGACAAGGAACCCAAGTATGATACTTCCGCTGGTTCTGCATTCAAGGATGTGGACCCGGAAAAGGACAGCGGACGGTTCTATTATGACGCCATGTGCTGGGCTACACAGAACGACATTGTAAAGGGCTACCCGGACAACACGTTCCAGCCCAACGCCTATTGTAAGCGCGGCGAGATCGTGACGTTCCTGTACCGCAACCTGGGCCCCTATCTTGCAAAGTATGACGACTATATCAGCTAATGTGATCGAAATAGTTAAAGCTCCTTCGGGCCTTCCGGGGGAGCTTTTCTGTGCACAAAAGCTCCCGGACGAAATGTCCGGGAAACTGCTGAATTTCCACCAATATTTTTAGTGAACCTGACGGAGGAATATTTTGCAGCTGCCCGGACGTATACTTGACAGCTATGTTATACTATTTATATACGATCTCAGGGATATTCCGTTTTCTGCGAATATCCCTGGATTTTTTCTGTGAATCAGAGAAGATGTGAATCTGAGAAGAAGTGAAATGAGAAAGGAGCTGTTTTCCTATGACAAGGGTGCCAACCCTGTGGTCTTACCTGAAAAAATACTGGGGACAGTATTTGTGCGGACTGATCTGCCTTTTGACGGTGGACTTTGTGGAGCTGTATATTCCCCAGCTCACCGGCGCCATAACTGACGGCCTTACTGCCGGGAATTTTCCCATGAAAATGCTGCTGCTGGACGTACTGGGCATCATTTTGGTTGCGGCAACGGCGGCGCTCATGCGATTTGGCTGGCGTGTCTGGATGTTCGGCGCATCCCGGCGGGTGGAGCGGGATCTTCGGGAGGATTTGTACGAAAAGCTCTCGGGACTCTCCAACCGGTTCTTCCAGCACCACAAAACCGGTGACCTGATGGCCTATTTCAGCAACGATATGGATGCCATCCGCATGGCCGTGGGCCCGGGGATTCTCACCACCTTTGATGCGGTGGTCATGACCCTGATGGTGGTTGTGAAGATGATTGTCTATGTAGATCTAAAACTGACCCTGCTGGCCATGGTTCCGCTGCTGGTGATTCTGTTTGGCGGCAGTCAGTACGGCACAGCCATCAGCCGCCGGTATGAGAAAAAGCAGGCGGCATTTGGCAAGCTCACGGACTTCGTGCAGGAGAGCGTTTCCGGCATCCGGGTGCTCAAGGCCTTTGTGCAGGACGCCCAGGATTACCGGGCCTTTGACCAGGTGGCCCGGGAGAATCAGAAAGCCAACCTGAAAGTGGTGAAGCTCCGTTCCTTTGTATTGCCGCTGCTGGATGCATTGGTGGGCGTTGCATCGGGACTGACGCTGCTCTATGGCGGCTATCTGGTGATCAACGGTACCATCACCCTGGGCAAATTTGTGGCGTTTAACACCTACGTCATGACGCTGGTGTGGCCTATGCTGGCGGCGGGCGAATCCATCACCATGGTATCTCAGGGCGGGGCGTCCTGGAAGCGGGTGCGTTCGCTATTTGCCGAGACCCCGGAGGTGGCGGACGATGGTCATACGGATCGCTCCATCGCCGAAATCGGCTCAGATATCACGTGCAAAAATCTGCATTTCCGCTATGCCGACGGACTGCCGGAGGTATTTTCCGGCTTCAACGCGGAGATTCCGGCGGGAGCGACCATCGGCGTGTTGGGGCGGACCGGCTGCGGCAAATCCACACTGGTCAGCCTGCTGACCCGGCTTTATAATGTGGAGCCCGGGCAGATTTATATTGGCGGGCAAGACATCCGCAGCATTCCCATTGGGGTACTGCGGGAGCATATCGCCTGTGTGCCCCAGGAAAATCTGCTGTTTTCCGACACCATTCAGGCCAATGTCGCCTTTGGTACCCGTACCATCGATAAAATGCCGCCGCTGGAGGAGAAAAAGCTCAAGGTCTTCATCCGCGGGGCAGAGGCCGCCGAGGAATGGGTCGAGCGGGAGATGAGCCAGCGGGAGAGCGAGACCGACCAATACTGGAATGATCTTGAGCCGGTGATGCAGGCGGCAAAGGACGCGGACGTCCACGACAACATCATGGAATTCCCCCATCAGTATGCCACGGTGGTGGGCGAGCGCGGCGTGACCCTGTCCGGCGGACAGAAGCAGCGGACGGCCATTGCCCGGGCCCTCTTGAAGGATGCGGACATTCTGATTCTGGACGATGCGCTGTCTGCGGTGGACACCGATACCGAGGCGCGGATCCTTGAAGCCCTTAAGCGCCGCCGGGCCGGGAAAACCACCATTCTCATTGCCCATCGAATTTCCACGGTGCAGAATGCCGATCAGATTCTGTTTTTGGAGAACGGCATCTGCGCAGAGCACGGAACCCATGAGGAACTTTTGAAGCTGGACGGCAGCTATGCCCGGCTTTATGAACAGCAGCAGTTGGAGCTTCAGCTCCAGGCAGAAAAGGAGGCGCTCCATGCAGAAGACTAAACCCGGTGTGGTTCGGCGGCTGATGGCCTATCTGCGCCCCCGAAAAAAGACGGTGGCGCTGGCGATGCTGCTGGCGATGGTGGTAACGGTCAGCGATTTGGTGCGCCCGGTGCTGGTGGGCAACGCCATGGACTCCATTACCGCAGGCAGTACATTCTCTGTGATCGTTCGGTATTCCGCCGTGTATATGGGCATTCTGGTGCTGGGCACCTGCTGCAATGCCATTGAGCTGTGGATGCTCCAAAAGCTGGGCCAGGACATCATTCTGGAGATTCGACAGCAGCTGTTCCGGCATATCCACAGCCTGTCTCTTCGATTTTTCGACATTACCCCCGTTGGCCGAATCGTTACCCGTGTGACCAACGATGTAGAAACCCTCAACGAGCTGTTTTCTACCATTTTGGTGACCATGGTGAAAAATGCGGTGCTGATCCTGGGCTATGCCGGGGTGATGCTGTATCTCAACTGGAAGCTGGCGCTGGTGAGCTTTATCCTGCTGCCGCTGGTGGTCTATCTCACCAGGCTGTTTACCAAGCTCTATCGCACCACCCATCGGATCACCCGAACCAAGGTGTCCGCCATGAACACCTACCTGTCCGAGAACCTTTCCGCCATGAAGCTCATCCAGGTATTCCACCGGGAACGGGAAAAGCAGCGGGAATTCCGGCAGCGCTCCGGGGATCTGTTCCAGTCCAACTTCCGGGAGATCGTAGTGTACGGCACGTTCCGCCCGGTGATTTATTTCATCAGCATTCTGGCGCTGGCCTCGGTGCTGGGCTTTGGCGGCAAGCAGGTGATGGATGGGGCGCTGTCTATCGGCACTCTGTATATCTTCACCAGCTATGTGAAGTCCTTCTTTGAGCCCATCCAGTCTCTGTCCGACCAGTTTGGCACCTTGCAGTCCGCCATGGCTGCCGGTGAAAAAATCTTTACCCTGATGGACGAGGAACCCCAGATTCGCCAGCCGGAAAACCCAAAGCCCATGCCTGCGGTGAAGGGCAGAATCGAGTTCGAGCACGTCTGGTTCTCCTACGACGGGGAGGAATGGGTGCTCCGGGATGTGAGCTTTGTGATCGAGCCCGGGCAGACTGCCGCATTTGTCGGAGCTACCGGCGCCGGAAAAAGCTCCATTCTGAACCTGATTGGCCGGTACTACGACATTCAAAAGGGCAGAATCACTCTGGACGGCGTGGACATTCGGGAGCTGGATCTCAAAGATCTCCGCCGGGCCATCGGTCAGGTGCAGCAGGATGTATTCCTGTTCACCGGCGATATTCAGGGCAATATCCGCCTGCGGGAGGATGAGATTTCCGACGGAAAGGTGCATGATGCGGCGAAGTTCGTCGGCGCGGACAGCTTCATTGATCGGCTGGAGCAGGGCTATGAAACGGCTGTCACCGAGCGTGGCTCTACGCTGTCCGCCGGTCAGAGGCAGCTACTGAGCTTTGCACGTACCCTGGCTTTTGACCCGGATGTGCTGGTCATGGACGAAGCCACGGCCAATATCGACACCGAAACCGAGGGCCTGATTCAGGAGGCCATGGCCAAGATGATGCAGGGGCGGACGACCATTGTGGTGGCCCATCGGCTCTCCACCATTCAGCATGCGGATCAGATCATGGTCATGCACCACGGTCAGCTGCGGGAGCAGGGTACCCATCAGGAGCTACTGGCCCAGAACGGCATTTATAAAAAGCTGTATGACTTGCAGCGCAGAACCGTATAAGGCGCAAAATAACCCCGGATGCAGCCGCATCCGGGGTTTTGCTGTTTCGCTATGTAGAAATCACTCCAGCAGATTGGTCATGCTCTTAAGGCTGATGCCCAGGGTGGACATATTGTGGAGCAGAGCGGAGGTGGTGGGGGGAAGAATGCCTGCCACGCCCAGAATAATCAGCATCATGTTAAACGAGATGATAAACCGATAATTCCCATGAATCCGTGCCATCAGAGCGTCGCTGATTTTCCGCATGGTTACCAGGCAGCGGAGATCCTCAGCGGAGATGGTGATGTCCGCAACCTCCCGGGCAATGGCTGCGCCGGTGGAGATGGACACGCCGGCATCTGCTTCAGACAGGGCAGGGGAATCATTGACACCGTCGCCGATCATAATGACCTTGCGTCCGGCCTCATGCTCCTTCCGCACAAAGGCGGCCTTGTCCTCGGGCAAAACCTCGGCATGAAATTCCGTTACGCCGACTTCTTTGGCCACGGCCTGAGCGGTACGGTAGCTGTCGCCGGTCATCATAACGATTTTATGAAGGCCCAACTCCTTAAGCTGGGCAATGACCTCCTTGGCCTCCTGACGCAGAGGATCTTCAATGCAGATGACAGCAGCCAGCGTGCCGCCAACGGCCAGATACAGATGGGAATACTGGGGCGGTAGGGCATCAAACTTGGCCTGATCCTCGGGCAGAACCACGCAGCCCTCGTCCTCGAAGACGAAGTGATGACTGCCAATGACGACCTTTTCACCATCGACCCGGCTGGAAATGCCGTGGGCCACCACATATTCCACCTTGGAGTGGCGCTCCTCGTGTCTGAGGTTCCGGAGCTTTGCTTCCTCCACCACGGCGTTTGCCATGGAGTGGGGATAGTGCTCCTCCAGGCAGGCGGCCAGACGGAGCATTTCGTCCTCCTCCATGCCGCCGAAGGGAACGACTTCTCGAACCTTGGGGCAGGCATAGGTCAGGGTGCCGGTTTTGTCGAATACGATGGTATCCGCCTGGCTGACCGCCTCCAGAAACTTGCCGCCCTTGACGGAGATATGATGGGTGCTGCTCTCCCGCATGGCAGAAAGAACGGCCAGGGGCATACTGAGCTTCAGCGCACAGGAGAAGTCCACCATCAAAATGGACAGCGCCTTGGTGACATTCCTGGTGACAAGGTAGGTGAGAATGGTGCCGCCCAGAGAATAGGGCACCAGCCGGTCTGCCAGATGGGACGCCTTGTCCTCGGTGGCGGATTTCAGCTTCTCCGATGCCTCAATCATCTCCACAATCTTGTCATAGCGGCCACTGCCGGAGGTTTTTTCCACGCGGATGGTGCATTCGCCTTCCTCCACCACGGTTCCGGCATAGGCGTAGCTGCCCTCTGCCTTCCGAACGGGCATGGACTCGCCGGTGATGGAAGCCTGGTTGACCGTTGCTTCGCCGCCCACCACGGTGCCGTCCAGAGGAATCATGCCGCCGGTGCGAACCACGATTTCGTCGCCCTTTTCCACGTCGCGGACAGGGAGCAGAATCTCCTGACCGCTGCGAATGGTCCAAACCTTGTCCACATTCAGGCTCATGGTGCGGGCCAGATCGTCTACGGACTTCTTGTGCGTCCACTCCTCCAGAATTTCGCCGATGCCCAGAAGGAACATCACGGAGGATGCAGTGGCAAAGTCGCCCCGCAGCATGGAAACGGTGATGGCGGTGGCGTCGAGCACCGGTACCTCCAGTTTGCACTTTGTCAGCGTTCGAAGTCCCTCATAGATATACTTAACGGACTTGACCGCGGTAATCACGGTGCGGACGGGCATCGGCAAAAACAGCTTGGATGCACAGCGGCGCACCACGCGCATCACCAGTTTGTCCTCATACTCCCGGTTCAGCGCACGTCCGGTGTGATCCGGTACCAGCGCAACGGCCTTGGGATCCTCATAATGGAACCGGCTCAGGGCATGAATCACTTGGCTGCGGGGGCAGTTATAGCGGATGATGGCATCACTGGTGCGGTCATAGACCTTAACGCTGGTGATGCCGGGGATATTTAACAGATAATACTCCAGTACATCGGCACGATCCAGAGTCATGCGGCCACCGTGAAGGTGTACCCGCATCCGTCCGGCGGACTGGTGCAGAATAGAACATTTCATGAACGAAGCCTCCAAAGGTAGAATTTTGCGGTATGAACGCAAACAGTGGTTCGTGTGCAGCAAATGCCCACGAACCACCATACGTAAGACGATTCTTATTCCGCAGCTGCCTCGGCAGTCTCTTCGGTCTCGTCGGCAACCACCTCGTCGGCGGTATCCTCAACCAGCTCAGCCTCGGCCTCTGCCCGCTGCTCGTTGATCTCCTTGGCGTCGGCCAGAACATCATCGCAGTTTTCCTTAATGGTAGTGGCAGTGGTCATCACGCACTCCTTGGCGCGGAGGACAGCGGCGGTTGCATGGGTGTAAGCCTTCTTGGCGTCCTTGCTGGAGAGAATCTTTACACCGGCAGTGCCGAACAGAACGCCGCCTGCAAACAAACCAAGTTTATCCCATTTCATATGAAAAACCTCCTGTAAAAGTAGAATATATCTTATGTTCCCGCATTATAGCAGTGTATTTTTTGGTTTTCCACTCCAAAACGACACAAGTTTTGACTAACCGTCAATTTTTGTGCAATAGTGATAGCTAACTTTTGACAGGAACCGAGATCTTTCGATATTCTCTGGGCGATACGCCATATACATCCCGAAAGGCTGCGGAGAATTTGCTGGCATTTTCATAGCCGTAATCACCGGCAATTTTTAGGATGGAATCCCGGGAGGAACGCAGAGCCTGTGCCGCCGCCTGCATCCGCTGAATTTTGAACCAGGCATAGAGGCTCATCCCGTGATCTTCGCGGAAGTGCTTTTTCAGCGTGGTGCCGGAGACGCCGAATTTCTCGGTGAGCTCCTCCAGGGTGACATGGCGGCCAAGATTCTTGAGAAGATACTGCTCGGTATGCTTTGCCAGCTGGCCGGGCTTCTGTCGTAGATAAGTGTTCATGAGGGTTCCTCGCTTTTTTGCTGTTCCTGACGGCGAATAGCTGCGTAGAGGATATGCTTGATTCCGATGATCCCGACGAGCAGCACTGCCGTCAAGCCAATCCCAATGAGTAATTTCATACTGCCGCCTCCTGACCGGACGCATTGCGGATTTTCTGACAAACACCGTCCATTTCCGACAGGGGAACCTCGGATAACAGATTCAGGGCCAGGCCGGGACGGTCAGCAGCAGGGGGGAGCAGCTGGCACAGCATGGTTTCCACGGTGTCATAATAGGTTCGGTAGCGCTGTGCTAATTCCTGACCGGACTGGGTCAGGCTCCAGATCCCCTGGGGTGTTTTCTCAAAGATGCCCAGTGTGCCCAGGTATTCCAGCGCACGCAGGGCGCTGGGACGGGCCACCTCCAGGTGCTTTGCCACGTCTACGCATCTCACCCGCGCCCCCTGATCGGTGAGCTGCTTTACCGCCAGCAGATAGCGGATGTTGGAAGCCGTCAGGCTCACGGTCTGATTGTCCATTGCTTCGACCTCCGTTTCTTGTTGTTCCATAAAGCAAAGGGAGACTCGGGAGCGTTTCCCGAATCTCCCTTGAGATGTTACTTCTTGGTGGGATGGCAAGCTGAGCAACCGCTGCAGCCTCCGCAGTTCCCGCCGCAGGAGGACTTGCCATTCTTCTTGTCCCGAACCATGCTGCGAACTACAAGTCCCACAATCACAATCAGTACCAGTGTAATAAGGATGGTAGATAGATTGGATACAAGCCAGGTCATTGAAATGTCGCCTCCTTAAATTTGATGTTGCTTATGCCTTAACGGTGAGCTTCTCAGCCTCTTTGTAGGGGCGAACCAGCATATAGATGATGAAGGCCAGAACAACCAGAGCGCAAATCAGGCCAACCACATTGACGTTGCCGGTGAAGATGCCGCCGATCTGATAGACGATCAGAGCAACTGCATAAGCGAATACACACATATAGCCGATGGCGATGCAGGTCCACTTGGGGCTGTTCATCTCACGCTTGATGGCGCCCATAGCAGCGAAGCAGGGTGCGCACAGCAGGTTGAAGATCATGAAGCTGTAAGCGGACAGCTGAGTGAAGTTCTGAGCAACAGCGCCCCAGATCTCGTCGCCGTTCTCTGCCACTTCTTCCAGGCCGCCATACAGCACGCCGAAGGTAGCGACAACGTTCTCCTTTGCGATCAGGCCGGTGATGGTAGCCACGGTAGCCTTCCAGTCACCGAAGCCCAGAGGACGGAAGATGATGCAGATAGCGGAACCGATTGCAGCTAGGATGGAGTTATTCATATCGTCAACCATGCCGAAGCCGCCGTTCTCCCAGCCAAAGGCCTGGAGGAACCACAGGAGGATGGAGGACAGGAGGATGATGGTGCCGGCCTTCTTGATGAAGGACCAGCCGCGCTCCCACATGCCGCGGAGTACGTTGCCAACGGTGGGAACATGGTATGCGGGCAGCTCCATAACGAAGGGAGCAGGCTCGCCAGCGAAGATCTTGGTCTTCTTCAGCATAATGCCGGAGATGATGATGGCAGCAACGCCAATGAAGTAAGCGGAAACAGCAACCAGACCGCTGCCGCCGAACAGGGCACCTGCGATCAAGCCAATGATGGGCATCTTTGCGCCGCAGGGAACGAAGCAGGTGGTCATGATGGTCATACGGCGGTCACGCTCGTTCTCGATGGTACGGGAAGCCATAACGCCGGGAACACCGCAGCCGGAGCCGATGAGCATGGGGATGAAGGACTTACCGGACAGACCGAACTTCCGGAATACACGGTCCATGATGAATGCGATACGAGCCATGTAGCCGCAATCCTCGAGGATGGCCAGGAACAGGAACAGAACCAGCATCTGGGGAACGAAGCCCAGAACTGCGCCTACGCCGCCGACGATGCCGTCAACCACCAGGCCGCTGAGCCAGTCCGCTGCGCCGACCTTTTCCATGAGCCAGGCAGCGCCGCCCTGGAGCCACTCTGCACCGAAGACATCGTTGGTCCAGTCAGTCAGGAAGGAGCCGAAGGGGCCCATGGCAACCCAGTAAACGAACCACATTACCACTGCAAAGATGGGAAGTGCAGCGATACGGTTGGTGACGATCTTATCAATCTTATCGGAGGTGGACAGCTGGCCCTTGCCCTTCTTCTTGTAGCAGCCCTTGATGATAGAGCCGATGTAGACGTAACGCTCGCCGGTGATGATGCTCTCTGCATCGTCGTCCAGCTCGGTCTCGGCGGCCTTGATGTCAGCCTCGATGTGCTGCATCACGGTGTCGCTGAGCTTCAGCTTTGTCAGAACCTTGTCGTCGCGCTCGAAGATCTTGATGGCGTACCATCTCTGCTGCTCCTCGGGCATGTTATGTACGGCAGCTTCCTCAATGTGGGCAATGGCATGTTCAACGGGGCCGGAGAAGGTGTGCATGGGAACGGTCTTGGTGGACTTTGCAGCCTCCAGAGCCGCCTCAGCAGCCTGCATGACGCCGGTACCCTTCAGAGCGGAGATTTCAACGACTTTGCAGCCCAGCTCACGGGCAAGCTCTTTGGTGTTAATGGAGTCGCCGTTTTTCTTGACCACGTCCATCATGTTAACTGCCACCACAACGGGAATGCCCAGCTCGGTGAGCTGAGTGGTCAGGTAGAGGTTACGCTCCAGGTTGGTGCCATCAATGATATTCAGAATGGCGTCGGGGCGCTGCTCAATCAGGTAGTCACGCGCAACAACTTCCTCCATGGTGTAGGGGGACAGGGAGTAGATACCGGGAAGGTCTGCGATGGTAACGTCGCTGTGCTTCTTCAGCTTGCCTTCCTTCTTCTCAACGGTTACGCCGGGCCAGTTGCCAACAAACTGGTTTGCACCGGTGAGGGCATTGAACAGGGTGGTTTTACCGCTGTTCGGGTTGCCCGCCAGGGCGATGGTTAAACTCATAATATGATTCCTCTCTTTCCAGATTCATATTGTATTGGGGATGGGTTGATTACTGCACCTCAACCATTTCCGCGTCGGCCTTCCGGAGGGAAAGCTCATAGCTGCGGACAGTGACTTCAATGGGGTCGCCCAGAGGGGCTACCTTACGGATGTAGACCTGGGTGCCTTTGGTGATGCCCATGTCCATGATCCGGCGCTTGATTGCGCCCTCGCCGTGGAGCTTTACGACGGTAACCGTCTCTCCAACTTTGGCGGATTTCAGGGTTTTCATCAAAAAATTCCTCCTTTATCTCTTGCCCGGAAGATCAAACCATGATCTTCTGCGCCATTTCACTACTGATGGCAACACGCGCTTCCTTTACCTGGACGATGAGATTTCCGCCCATCATGGTAATGACTTTCACGGTGCTTCCGGGGACGAACCCCAGGTTTTCCAGATGGTGCTGCACCTCGGTATTTCCACCGACTCTGCGCACCATGGCTTCCTCGCCTTCGCCGATCAACGTCAGCGGCATCATAGCATTCACCTTCCTAGTATGGTTTGCGGCGGTCCGTTCTGATTACACAGCCCTAATTAGCGGGATACAACTATGTAATTAGGCTTCTATAATTAGAACATACTAACCGGATGGGTAAACGATAGGTTAGAATTCTCTAACCGCCCCAAATCATACGACTTTCCTAGGCAGATGTCAATAGCCTAGGCTAACTTTTTTTGCTTTTTGTTCAAAGTGTACAAATTATTAGCGGACGCTAACAGCGGAATTTATGCGAGTTTGACAGGACTAACTACAAAAGATGACAAAAATGAAGGGAGAAGTGCACGATTGTTGTGGAATTGTGATATGGTTTGATTGAATTGGGGAGGGAGTTATAGTAAAATAAGCTGGATCAGATCGAATCTTTGCGTAGCAGGTACTGCGCTTATCGTAATTTGAGAGGGGAGAATCGGATGATGATTCGGGAGGCGAATCCGGAAGACAGCGCCGCCATTGCGGAAATTACCGCCGAGGGCTTGGGCTATGATTGCGCCCCGGAGATGATCGCACGGAATATTGCGGCGCTGGATCGAAGCCATGCGCGGCTGTTTGTGGCAGAGGTGGACGGAGATGTCGTTGGCTTTGTGGAGCCACAGGTGTATGAGGCGGTTTATTTTGCGCCCCTTGTGAATATTCTCGGACTTGCGGTTCGGGAATCCTGCCGTGGACAGGGGATTGGGAAAGCGCTGATGGATGCTGCAGAGAATTGGGCAAAGGAAATCGGCGCGACTGGAGTTCGACTGAATTCGGGAGCTACCAGAACCAATGCCCATGACTTTTATCGGCATATTGGCTATACAACGGAAAAACAGCAGATTCGATTTTTGAAGGAGTTTTAAGAGGAGCGTAAATCATGGACTTTACCATCAACGAAATGCTTGCAATGCAGACCGCCTTGCAGGAGAAATACAAGGCTATCTGGGAGGGGATTTCTCCCCAAGTGGGTCAGAACAAAATTCTGTGGATGATTGGCGAAATCGGCGAGGTAATTGACGTTGTTAAGAAAAAAGGCTGGGAGGAAGCAACGCAGAACCCCGATCATCGAAAAGAACTTGTTGAGGAGCTGGCAGATGTACTCATGTACTATAACGACGTTCTGCTGTGCTATGGCATCACCGCCGAGGAGCTGAAAAAAGCCTATACAGAAAAATTCCAGCGAAACATGACCCGCTGGTAAGAGAGGAGAGCGCCAATGTCCTGTGAAGAAATGAGAATGGAAGCTGGGGGCATCGGGTACTATGAGGATGCTGAGGACATAAAAGGAGTGAAACGTAAAATGAAGCGAGAACTAGGCATTGCACGCTGTGGCCTGGCTTGCTGTCTGTGCAGTGAGAATGTTTCGTGTCAAGGATGTAATTCTGGAAATTGCGGAGAAAGAGACTGTATCAACCGTAAATGCTCCCAGGCAAAAGGGTTGAAAGGATGCTGGGAATGTCCAGAAGAGTGCAGACTGGGACTGCTGCAAAAGATCAAGCCCTATGGCTTTACGCAGTACATCAAGCGCTATGGAACACAGAAGCTGCTTGAGCGGTTAGAGGAAAACGAGAAGGCCGGCATTCGTTACCACGTCAGTGGCATTGTCGGAGATTATGACGATTTTGATGATGTGGAAAGCCTGATTCAATTTATTGATACCGGCATTTCTCACTCAACCAATTCAATTTGACATCATTCTACCCATCCGATATAATACATAGTATACGAATAACCGCAAAATCACCAAACCAGGAGGAAATTTTATGACAAACGCATACCCCCATCTGCTTGCCCCTATCAAAATCGGCAAGTTTGTTCTGAAAAACCGCATGCAGTCCTCCAACTCGCTGCCCCATTTCTCTCAGGGTCCCGAGGGGTACCCCGCGGAAGGCACCATGGCGCACTTCATTGGCCGCGCCCGCACCGGCGCCGCCTTTGTGACCTTTGCCGGCGTGGAGGACACCTATCAGATGCCCCCGCTGCCCGACACCCTGGACATGTCTCATTTCCCGGAGTTTGACATGCGCAACGCCAAATGTCAGAACTACATGGTGGAGATGGTGGAGGCCATGCACTACACCGGCTCCATCGTAAGCGGCTCCCTGTTCTCCGCCAACCGTACTTATCGCTATGAGAACGAGAACGGCGAGATCGAGGCCGTGGACGCCAACCCCAAGGGCCCCGTCACCGACAGCTCCGGCATGAGCGGCAGCATCGGCGACGATGTGCCCACCGAGAACCTCTATAAAATCGCCAAGAGCTACGGTCAGCGCACGGCCCTGTATAAGCGGCTGGGCTTCGACGCCGTGACCATCCATATGAGCTACCGTGCCCAGGTGCCCGGTCAGCTGCTGTCTCCGCTTACCAACTTCCGGACTGACGAATTCGGCGGCAGCTTTGAAAATCGCTGTCGGTTCCCGCTTCTGATGCTGGAGGAGATCAAGAAGGTAGCGGGCAACGATATGCTCATCGAGATCCAGTTCTCTGCCGAGGAGCCGGAGGGCGGCTACACTCTGGAGGAGGGCATCGAGTTCCTGAAAAAGGCCCAGAAGTATGTGGACATCGTACAGGTGCGCGCAGCCGACGGCGATTATAACCATCCCATTCCCTTTGAGCTGAACCCCGTGCCCTTCCTGGAGCTTACCGAGAAGATCAAGAAGGCCAACCTGGACTTTGTAGTCTCCAATGTGGGCGGCTGGTTCTACCCGGAGATGGCGGAGAAGGCCATTGCAGAGGGTAAGCTGGACATGGTAGCCATGGCCCGTGCATGGATCTCCAACCCCAACTACGGCGACCTGCTCTATGAGGATCGGGCCGATGATCTGGTGCCCTGCCTGCGCTGCAATAAATGTCATGGCCGGGGCAAGAACGACATCATGACTACCTGCTGTTCCGTGAACCCCAAGTTCGGCTTTGAGGTGGTGGACAAGTTTCTCCAGAAGGAGCCAGGCAAGAGCAAGCAGATTGCCGTCATTGGCGGCGGCCCGGGCGGTATGCGGACGGCGCTGTATCTGGCGGATCGAGGCCACAAGGTTACCATTTACGAGAAGGAGGACAAGCTGGGCGGCGCAATCAAGCACGCAGATTACATCCCCTTCAAGTGGACGCTGAAGGATTATAAGAACTATCTGATTCGTCAGGTGGAAAAGAAGGGCATCCACGTGGTGCTGAACACCACCGCGACCCCCGAGATGGTGGAGGATCGGTACGATGCGGTCATCGCCGCAGTGGGCGCACAGCCTGTGATTCCGCCCATCCCCGGCGCAAAGGGCGAGAATGTCACCGTGGCCACCGATGCCATTATGCATTCTGAAAAGATCGGCCAGAATGTAGTGGTCATCGGCGGCGGTGAGGTCGGCGTGGAGACCGGTATGTTCCTGGCCCAGCAGGGCAAGAACGTCACCGTCATTGAGATGCGGGATCAGCTGGCGGCAGATACTACCGTCATGCATTACCGCTCCATGTTCACCGATGCTTGGGAGGCCATTCCTACCTTCCATTATGTGCTGAATGCCACCGCCAAGGAGATTGCGGCGGATCATGTGACCTACACCGACAAGGACGGCGTGGATCATGACCTGCCCGCCGAGTCCGTGATCCTCTCTGTTGGTATGCGCAGTAAAACCGACGAGGCCCTTTCCTTCTATGGCACCAATCCCGGCTTCTACATGGTGGGCGACTGTCGGAAGCCTGGTACCATCCAGACCACCAACCGCAGCGCCTATGTAACGGCCAGCAATATCTAAGGCAACACCGCACAAATGCGTCTGCGGATTCTGACGGATCTTTTCCGCCAGGAATTCGTTTGTAAAACCTTGAAATACACAAAGTATTCCTGCGGTTTTACACCTTT
>OLSL01000579.1_pt1 | contig 39504 bp, 29 predicted proteins | sample 1672511 | NCBI WGS metagenome assembly OLSL01 (sample SAMEA3136694, study PRJEB25190) | human gut metagenome | biome: human gut; feature: human-associated habitat; material: faeces | place: Austria | collected 2013
CGGGCAGAGAGATTCGTGTAATGGTAGTACCGGAACATGTGACAGATGCAGATATGGTTCTGCTGGCAAGAGATATTGCCAAACAGATTGAGGCTGAGCTTGAATATCCGGGTCAGATCAAGGTAAACGTTATACGAGAGAGCAGAGCAGTAGATTACGCTAAGTAATTATAGAAATACCCAAAAAGAGTGTGATACATATAAGTGTCATGCTCTTTTTTTGTTCTACTTTTTATAATAAATCCGTAGAATTGTACAGGGTGAAGCTATGAGAAAACATTCAGACTGGCACAGGACGAAAGGCTTTCCGGTACAGAGTCTGTTTATGGCCGGACTTGTTATAGGAATAGTCCTTCCGGATATTCTCTGGAGAATGGAGTGGCATCAGCAGACACTTTCGACAATGTATCTTTTGAGAACATTTGCAGCGGGGAGTGAAGATCAGACAGAATATTTGCTGCAGGTAGTTAAGATGAGAGGCAGTGTGTATCTTCTTGGAATGGGATGTGGGATTTCTGTATTTGGAGTACCATTTGCAGTGGCAGGAAGCGTTTATCTCGGAATGAAGCTGGGGTTACTTCTGACAATGTCTGTTCTGCAGTTTGGCTTGCAGGGCGGATTGGTTGGAGCAGGACTGTTATTTCCGCAGTATCTGTTTTATATTCCATCTGTTTTTTATCTCTGTGATCAAAGTTACAGGCAGTCTATGAAACTCTGGAAAAATAAAGGAATGATAACAGGCAGTGTATCGAGGTATTTTTTGCAGGTTATTCTGTGTGGAATCTTTTATCTGCTTGGTATGCTGACAGAGGTATATTGTAATCCGATCGTGCTGGAATGGCTGCTGGAAAAAGTTGGAATTTTCTGAAAAACAAGATATAGTATGGTTTACCATAATCTGAACAATATTTTGTATTCGACGTTAAAAACGTTGATTTTACATAAAATTTTGGAAAAAAACAAATTGATTTTATGTAAAATAGAAAGTATAATCAGAGTACATCAGATGTGGCGTGAACAGTGACCTCCTGATAGAATACACGAACTGACAGAAGTTGTTGTCGGACAATGAAAGACATAGTACAAGGTTAGACAGGAAATAAAAGGAATGGAAAGAACACTCGCAGAATTTATTGCATATTTACATACGACTAAGAATACATCGGCTAATACAGAAATTTCATACCAGAGAGATTTACGGAAACTGATCCGATATCTGCAGGAACAGGATATCTGTGATTTTGTGGAGGTGACAAGTCTGGATCTCAAGGCATATCTCAGTGAACTTAGGAACGAGAATCTGGCATCCTCAACAATTTCCAGAAATATAGCGTCTATCCGTGCACTGTTTCAGTATCTTTTTAAAGAGGGAAGAATCAAAGAGGATCCTTCCGGGGATCTGAAGCCGCCCAGGGTAGAGAAGAAAATGCCGGAAATATTATCCGTTCAGGAGGTAGACCGCCTTTTGAAGCAGCCAAATATCAATACAGCAAAGGGACTTCGCGACAGAGCAATGCTGGAACTGCTTTATGCTACAGGCATGCGCGTAAGTGAACTGATTCATCTTCAGGTTTCGGATCTGAATCTTCAGTTTGGATATGTGATCTGTCATGATACAGACAGGGAGAGAATCATTCCGATCGGAAATGTCAGCAAGAGAGCACTTGTAGATTACATGGAGCATGGAAGAGGGTATTTTGTAAAGAATAAGACAGAAAATGCCCTGTTCACAAACTGTTCCGGCAGATCCATGAGCAGACAGGGATTCTGGAAAGTTCTCAAGAGCTATGCAGAAGCAGCGGGTATTTACCGAGACATTACACCACATACATTGAGACATTCTTTTGCAGTACATATGCTTCAGAATGGAGCTGATATCAAGAGCGTACAGGAAATGCTCGGACATTCGGATATCTCTTCCACCCAGATCTATCTCGGGATGAATGTAGCCAGGATGAGAGATGTTTATATGAAGGCACATCCGCGTCATTAAGTGGATCGTCAATAAAACAGAAAGACCGTGAATACAGAACTTATATAAAGAAGAGTCTGTATTACGGTCTTTTTACTTTAATATAAAGTCAAAAATGAATTCAGTTTCAGCAGAGCTCCGCGATGGTGTAGAGAAGCTTTTCGGATTCTTCCCATCCAAGGCATGGATCGGTAATGGATTTACCATAAATATGATCACAGCCAATCTTCTGATTACCTGGTTCAATATAGCTTTCGATCATCAGTCCCTTGACCAGCTTGTGAAGCTCCGGATCAACAATGCGGCTGTGCAGGATTTCTTTGGCAATACGAACCTGCTGTTCATATTGTTTGTTGGAGTTGGAATGGTTAGTATCTACAATGACAGCAGGATTTTTGAGATCTTTTTCCTGGTATTTCTCGAGCAGAAGGCGAAGATCCTCATAATGATAGTTTGGCATTGCCTCACCATGTTTGTTGACAGCACCACGCAGAATTGTATGTGCGAGGGGATTTCCGTCTGTCTCTACTTCCCAGCTTCTGTAGATGAAACGATGAGAAGCCTGAGCTGCAACAACAGAATTTATCATAACACTGAAATCACCGCTGGTAGGATTTTTCATTCCGGCAGGGATATCCATACCGCTGACAGTCAGACGATGCTGCTGATCCTCAACAGAACGTGCACCCACTGCAACGTAGGAAAGAATGTCGGAGAGATAACGATAGTTTTCAGGATAGAGCATCTCATCCGCACAGGTAAAACCACTTTCCTGAATTGCATGAATATGCATCTTGCGGATCGCTACCAGTCCTGCGAGCATGTCAGGTGCCTTTTCTGGATCAGGCTGATGGACCATACCTTTGTAACCCTCACCGGTAGTACGCGGTTTATTCGTATAAACGCGCGGAATGATCAGAACCTTGTCTGCTATTTTGTCCTGTACTTTGCGCAGGCGAAGAAGATAATCGCAGACCGCATCCTCATTATCAGCAGAACATGGACCAATGATCGCAAGAAATTTATCTGATTTCCCGGTAAAGACATCACGGATTTCCTGATCACGTTTCTCTTTTAAGGCCTGGATCTCAGCATCGATAGGGTACTGATTGCGAATCTCAGCAGGCGTAGGTAATTTTTTGATAAAATTAAATGCCATATGTTCCTCCTTTGTGTGTTTTTATGCAACACCTTGTAATACAATACTCCAGTATCAGTGAAGAACTGGAGTTCTTTTGTTTAAAATTAAAGTATACAACGCTTTATTATAAACGATTCAAAACTTCTTGTCGATAGGAAATGCTTTGGAATTTTGCATAAGCAACGCATAAATATGAAGCCCGCTTAAAAGAATCTCGCTGAAGAGAATTCCATACAGATAGCCGCGGATACCGTAAACCGGAATTGCAAATACTACAAAAAGAATACGGATCAAAATCTCGGCGGCACTATGGACAAGGCTTCGTCCGGTCTGCCCAAGCCCATGCAGGATGCTTGTCAGAGTTGTATTCAGGTACAAAAATGGGCAGATAAAAGAGAGGGTCTGTATATAAGCTCCGGCAGTCGGACTTTGAAAAAGAAAATCTCCTATAAAGGCCCCGGCACAATAAAAAATAAGAGTACAGACGCAGCCGAGCAGCAGACTGGCCCGAAGTGTCTGAACAGTAATGTAATGTATCCTTTTTTTGTACCCAAGAGCCTGCATTTCTGCGACAGAAGGCATGAGCATTACAGAGGCAGAGTTGGTGATCGTGGCAGGAAACAGGATACAGGGAAGTGCGAGTCCGGTAAAAATACCGTAGATGCTGAGTGCTTCACCGGGAGAAACCCCATACAGCTGAAGTCTTTGCGGAATCAAAACGACTTCAATACCGGCAAGCACGGAGAGAAGAAGCCGGTTCAGCGTAACAGGAAGTGCAGTACGGAGGATTTCATGTAAATCCGAAAAAGGTTTTGTAATCTGAAAAATCCTGTGTGAACAGCTGTGAAAGTGAAGTGAGAGAACAAGCAGTGAGAGGATAGAGGCTGCCAGTTCTGAAGCAAGTGTGCCGCCGACAGCAATCATGGCGGTCACGGGAAGATTATTGGAAACACAGATCAGATACAGAAGGAAAGAAGAACCGACACGCACAAGCTGCTCAACAAACTGCATGCCGGATGGAAAAGCAGCTTTTTTGCGGGCAAAATAATAACTGTTGATGCAGGAATGAAGAACGGCAAAAGGCAGGCTGAAAGCGAGAATGCGCAGGAGCTCTTCTGTACGTGCTTCTCTGAGAATCTGTACAGCAAAAAAATCGGCTTTCAGAAACAGCAGGGAAGAAGCCGCACAGGAGAATAAAAAAGCAAGAAGTGTTCCAAGACAGAAGAAATCACGGGCTTTTTTGTGCTCTCCGGTTGCAAAGTGAGCAGCAATCAGACGAGAAAGGGCGGTCTGTATACCTGAAGAGGTGATGGCGAGCAGGAGAGTCTGGAGAGGGAGAACAAGCTGAAACAGGCCGATTCCCTCTGCACCAATTGTATGAGACAGGAATATCCTATAAAAAAAGCCCATAATGCGGCTTAAAAGCCCGGCGCAGGTGAGAAGAAAAGTTCCCCTGAAAAAAGTTTTTTTCGACATACGGAATACCTGGAGCTTTTTTGTCAGTATATGCGTAAAACTACCTTGACAGAACAAATGTATTCTGTTAAAGTAGGTTTTGAAATAAATCCGACTAAAACACTGGGAATTATGAAGAGGTGAGTGGATGAAACTGTCAACAAGAGCAAGATACGGTCTCAAAGCTTTGATTGATCTGGGTCTGCATTGTGAAACAGAAGCCGTTTCCATTCAGAGTATTGCGGTCAGACAGAATATCTCCGACAGTTATCTTGAGCAGCTTATGGCGAAACTCAAGAAGGCAGGTCTGGTAGAGAGCACCAGGGGAGCCGGCGGAGGCTACAGGCTTGGACGCCCGGCAGCAGAGATTTCTGTGGGTGATGTCCTGAGAGTGCTGGAGGGAAGTCTGGAGGCAGCACAGTGTTCCGGAATGGAAGATGAGAGCACCTGTGAGAATCATGACATCTGCGTGACGAAATATGTGTGGAAACGGATCAATGACAGTATCACACAGGCAGTGGATACCATGATGCTGGATCAGTTGATAGATGAAAGCCGGAAAAAACAAAAGGAAAAGATCTAAAATTCATTTTTTATCAGGAGGAAAAAACATGAATAAATTAATATATCTGGATAATGCGGCAACAACCAAAACTGCACCGGAAGTTCTTGAGGCAATGCTTCCGTACTTTTCCGAGTACTATGGAAACCCGTCCAGTATTTATGATTTTGGACAGAAGAGCAAAGAGGCAGTGACAAGAGGAAGACAGCAGATAGCGGATGTCCTGAATGCAAGGAAAGAAGACATCTACTTTACAGCAGGCGGAAGCGAGGCTGACAACTGGGCACTCAAGGCAACCTTTGAAGCATATAAATCCAAAGGAAATCATATCATCACAACCAAGATCGAGCATCATGCGATCCTGCACACCTGTGAATATCTTGAGAAGGAAAGAGGAGCAAAGATCACCTATCTCGATGTAGATGAAAATGGTATTGTACGTCTTGATGAACTGGAGAAAGCAATCACACCGGAGACAATTCTGATTTCTGTTATGTTTGCAAACAACGAGATCGGTTCTATTCAGCCGATCAAAGAAATCGGACGCATTGCCAGAGAACATGGCATCCTGTTCCACACAGATGCAGTTCAGGCATTCTGTCAGGTTCCGATCGATGTAGAAGAGTGTAATATTGATATGTTAAGTTCCAGTGGTCACAAGATCAACGGACCAAAGGGAATCGGCTTCCTTTATATCCGTAAGGGCGTTAAGATCAGATCCTTTGTACATGGCGGAGCACAGGAGCGTAAACGCCGTGCAGGTACAGAGAATGTTCCGGGAATCGTAGGATACGGTGCAGCAGCAGAGCGGGCAATGAAAAACATGAAAGAGCGTACAGACAGAGAAATCGAACTGAGAGATTATCTGATCGGACGTATCACCAGTGAAATCCCATATGTAAGACTGAATGGTGACAGAGTAAGACGTCTTCCGAATAACGTAAATGTAAGCTTCCAGTTTATCGAAGGTGAGTCCATGCTTCTGATGCTTGATCAGAACGGTATCTGCGGTTCAAGTGGGTCTGCATGTACATCCGGTTCTCTGGATCCGTCCCATGTACTTCTTGCGATTGGACTGCCTCATGAGATCGCACACGGTTCTCTGAGACTTACCCTGAGTGAGGAGACAACCAAAGAGGATCTTGACTTCACAGTAGATAAACTGAAAGAAATCGTACAGAATCTGAGAAGTATGTCTCCACTGTATGAAGATTTTATCAAAAACCAGAAATAATAATTAATGAAAACCAGAAACAGGAGGAATAAATATTATGTACAGCGAAAAAGTTATGGATCATTTTCAGCATCCAAGAAATGTAGGAGAAATTGAAGACGCAAGCGGTGTAGGAACAGTCGGAAACGCAAAATGCGGTGATATCATGAGAATGTTTTTGGACATTGATGACGAGACACATATCATCAAAGAATGTAAATTCAAAACATTTGGCTGTGGTGCAGCGGTTGCAACCAGCAGTATGGCAACAGAGATGGTAAAGGGCAAAACCATCGAAGAAGCAATGCAGATCACAAATAAAGCCGTTATGGAAGCACTTGACGGACTTCCGCCGGTCAAAGTACACTGTTCTCTTCTTGCAGAAGAAGCAATCCACGCAGCACTGTGGGATTACGCAGAGAAACATGGTATTGTGATCGAAGGTCTGGATAAACCAAAGTCAGACATCAGCGAAGGTGAGGAAGAAGAAGAGTACTAAGAAACAACGGCTGTGAGGGGGAAACATAAATTTGAGGCTACTGTCTGCAGGAAATATTCCAAGAGGTGTTTTTGCATGCAGATAAATTGTGAGGTGAAATGTTGACAGGACTTACAGACGAACAGGTAAATGAGCGGATCGAGCAGGGCAAGGTTAATGCGGATGAAAATCCAAACACCAGGACATATAAACAGATCGTCAGAGAGAATACACTGACATTCTTCAACTTTTTGAACCTGGTGCTTCTGGTACTTGTACTGCTGGTCGGTTCATATAAGAATGCATTTTTTGTATGTATCATTATTATCAATACACTGATTGGAATTGCACAGGAAATCCGTGCAAAGAAGACCATTGACAAGCTGGCTATTCTGACCGCAAAGAAATCAATTGTCATTCGTGAGGGAAAGAAGTGGACTGTCCCGACAGAGGAATTGGTTCTTGATGATCTGGTCTGTCTTAAGACCGGTGATCAGGTTCCGGCAGATGCAAAGGTACTGGAAGGCAGTGTAGAGGTAAACGAATCACTTCTGACAGGTGAATCAGATAACCTTCCAAAGAATGTAGGAGATGAACTTTTTTCAGGAAGTTTTGTAACAGCAGGAGAGGCCTGCTGTCAGATCATTCATGTCGGCAAGGATAACTATGCAGCACAGATTACCAGCGAAGCAAAGGAATTCAAGCGTCACAATTCAGAACTTAAGAATTCTCTGAACGCGATTCTGAAAGTGATCAGTATCATTATCGTGCCGCTGGGAGCACTGCTGTTTTATAAACAGTACTATATCGTAGGAAATACGTTCAAGGCTTCTGTTGTGAGTATGGTAGCAGGTGTTCTAGGAATGATCCCGGAAGGTCTGGTGCTCCTCACCAGTGTGGCACTGACACTGGGAGCACTGGTTCTGGCCAATAAGAAGACTCTTGTACAGGAATTATACTGTATTGAGACTCTGGCAAGAGTTGATACACTCTGTCTGGACAAGACCGGAACGATCACCGAGGGAACCATGTGTGTAGAGCGTGTGGAGCCGTGGAGTGAGAGTCTTCTCAGAAATCTGACAGAAGACAAAGAAGAGCCGGATGAAGGTGGAATGCTCCAGGATCAGGAAATACAGCCGGAGAATGCTGAAACACAGAATCCAGATACCGGTTCGCAAACGGAAGCGGATCAGGCAGAAAACACAGACGAAACGGCAGCTCTGCAGGATATTCATGAAATTGAGGACATGATGGGAAATCTCATGTATGTTCTTAAAGATCAGAATGCGACGATCGATGCCCTGCGTAAACGCTTTCCGACCAAAACATCTATGACGCCGGAGCATATTATTCCGTTTTCTTCCGACAGAAAATACAGTGGAGCTGTATTTGAGGACAGAGGAACTTATCTTATGGGAGCGGCACAGTTCCTTTTTCCGGAGGGAAGAGAAGAAATCCTGGATGTCTGCCAGAGATATGCACAGGAAGGACTTCGAGTTCTTACACTGGCACACAGCAGCCAGATGGCAGAAGGTACAGAACTTCCGGCCGATCTTGAACCGGTGGCACTTCTTCTTCTGACAGATGTGATCCGAGAAGAAGCTCCGGATACACTGAAATTCTTTGACAGCCAGGAAGTTGACCTCAAGGTGATCTCGGGAGATGATCCTGTCACCGTTTCTGCGATCGCGAAGCGGGCAGGCCTTAAGAATGCAGAAAGCTATGTGGATGCGACAACACTGGAAACAGAAGAAGATTTAGAAGAGGCTGTTTCGAAATACAGTGTTTTTGGCCGAGTGACACCGCAGCAGAAAAAAGAAATGGTACAGGCTCTTCAGAAACAGGGACATACCGTTGCCATGACAGGAGACGGTGTCAACGATGTTCTTGCCCTTAAAGAAGCAGACTGCAGCATCGCCATGGCACAGGGAAGTGATGCGGCAAAGAATATTGCCAACGTAGTTCTTCTGGATTCGAATTTTGCCTCCATGCCACATATCGTGAATCAGGGACGAAGAGTCGTGAACAATATCCGTACAGCGGCATCTATGTTTCTGATCAAGACTATGTTTTCTGTCATGCTGTCGCTTCTGACAATCTTTTTTGGAAACACGTATCCGTTCGAACCGATCCAGATGTCACTGATCAGTGCCTGTGCAGTCGGAATTCCAACCTTTCTTCTTGCACAGGAAAACAATTATGACAAGATCGATCATACGTTTCTCCGGCATGTGTTCCTGAATGCATTTCCGGCAGCAATCACTATTTCATCCTGTGTGTTTGCAATCATGCTTGTCTGCCAGAATGTATATCATTCCAATGCCATGCTGAGTACGGCCTGTGTACTGGTCACAGGATGGAACTATATGGCAGCATTAAAAACGGTTTATGCACCATTGAATACCTACCGTAAGGTAATCATTTATGGAATGCAGTTTATTTTCTTTGCCGCGGCAGTCATATTTCAGAAACTGCTGGCCCTTGGTTCCCTGGACTTCGGACTGATCATACTGGTATTTATCCTGATGACATTTGCACCGGTTCTGATCGATGTGATCACAAGCTGGCTCAAAGGGATTTATGCAAAGTCTCTGGATCAGGAAAAACCGGGAAAGTTTACAGGATTTGTGAATAAACTCAGCAAAAAAAATAAATAACGATAAGTGAGAAAACAGCATTGTAGCGTGAAGCTATGATGCTGTTTTTTTGTGAAAAATTTATAATAAAAAACAAATTTGTGTAAACCCTATGCTAAGATGCTGAATATCAAAGAAAAGGAGGTGGAAAGAACAGAGGGATTTTTGAGGAAGATAGGACGAAAGACGATTACTGGAATTTAATCTGGGTTTCTACAATTGTATTTTGCGGAAACCCAGTTGAAATTCATGAAAACAGACCCGATACAAAAAAAGATGCCGAAATTAAAAAGCTGTTTCTACTTCATGTATCACTTCATTTTTTTTGTTTCATTGATTGCATCAATCGTACATCGCAGATTAGATTCAAGCAGTGGATGATACTTGGGATCGACAGAATCCATAAGCAACATAAAATTATTTTTATGGACAGAATCATCATCAATACCCATAAGAATAAAATCGGAAGACACTCCCAAAACTTGGCAGAGTTTCTGGAGTGTGGATAAAGACATCCCTTTTTGACCGCATTCAATATACCCAAGAAAAAGAGTGGATATGTCCAGCTTTTCGGCAAGGGCTTCCCGGGAAAGATGAGCCTGTTTTCGTGCGAATCTGACCCGCTGCCCAATTTGAACGTTTAAGTCTTTTTTCAGCAGGAATCCCTCCTTTGAAATAATTATAAGATGATTATTCTTAATATTGTAAAAGGAATATAATTGACAAACAATTTACCGTCGGTAATAGAAAAAAATTACTAATAGTTGAATTGGTGGGAAAAATTCAAAGTATAAGTAATATATCAGAAGTCTTTTTATTTAACCAAAAAAATGAAATGTCATGTTTGTTTAATAATATTACTGATAGTAATGTAAAATAGTTACTACAAGGTTGATTTCAACACACTAAAATTGTATAATAAACAAAAAAGAGAAACATATCTATTGCTTGTCCAAAAAATCGAAATCGGGCAATGCGTCTTCCGAATTGTATTATAAAAATCCTTTTACAAATAAGGAGTGAAAAAGAGAAATGTTTGACTTCAACAATAATTATCAGAAAATTCAAGAATTAATAAGAAATTATCGTACAATAAAGAGAAAAGTAACGGAATTATTTGATGAAAGAGAAATCTATAACCATCAGAAAGCAGAACTTTTTGCACGTTTTGGAAACAGATATGGAAATGTTGCAGACAGTGAAGCCAGAATCTATACAGAGCAGGAATTAACACAGTTAAGACTTGAACTGGCGAACAGTGCAGGATTATGGCCTCTTATTAAGAGTATGCTTGGATTTGGGAAAAGTCAGAGAGAGGTTTACCGGGAGTTAATGGGGAAACTGACGGGGCTTCTTAACTTTATGGAAGACCAGATTCGGGACTGTCGAAGTGAGGCTGATGCAATCTGGTATAAGCTTCAGCAGATATCCGAGGAATATACACAGGCATATAAAAGTGCCATGTGTTATGGAGGATGTACCAGTGATTCTGACTGGACCAGTTATGTTATACCAGAAACTCTCGAGAATCCAAGAATTTTTCTGGGAGATCTCCTGAAACCTTTTATGACAGAAGAAGAACAGCGGGAACTGTCTGGTGATGGAAAGATTTTATTTAATCTGTGCAGGGATGGTGAGAAAATTGCTGTACCGTGGGGATTTTTATTGTCAGCACCGATACAGCTTCGCATTGACTATGGAACAAGGACCACAGACAGGGCAAGACAGATCCTTCAGTCAATCATTTATCAGACATTGCGCAGTATACCGCAGTACTATATGGAATTTCATTTTATGGATGCAGTTACATCCGGAAATGATTTCAGAGATTTTATCCGTTTACAGCAGGTAAAAAAGAACGATATTGTTATGCTGAACAGAAAGGTAACAGGTGGTTCCTATCATCTTGCACAGTCTTACCTTAAAAGTGAGGATATCAGCCGGGGACTGACAGCACTGGTGCAGAGGATGACAGCGGTTATTAATGAAAAGGCCGCCTATACAACTGTAACGGAATACAATGCGGAACAGGGAATGGACGCATGGATTCCATATCAGATGATAATCGTGCAGAATCTTCACGAAGGATATTCTGACAGTGATTTTAAGAATATCCAGTATCTGATCGAAAATGGAAGAAATCTGGGTGTCTTTGTAGTTATATTAAATAATGTAGACCGTTGGGAAAACGAATCCACACACAGCAGAAGACAAGATCTTGAGAGCTGTTTTTCAGCAGAGGCAATACAGAATCTTTTTCGGATTGATGTAGGGACAGATATTTCGTCAACATGTGTGAGGGGAGTCGAAAGTGATTTCCGACACTGGCAGACCGGTGGTTCTCATCTGGAATTTATCGAAAATATCGTAGAGCAGCTTGTGGCAGAAAAGAAGCTGGACAATGAATTTCAGCGTATTTTTGACATAAATGCTCCTTTCGGACAGATGGATTCCACAAATGGTCTTCATATTCCATTTGCAATCAACCAGAGAGGAGATATTATTTCATATTCACTTGGACAGGCATTGAATGCGCATGGTCTGATCTGCGGTGGTACCGGATCTGGTAAGAGTTCGCTTTTACATATGCTGATCAGTTCTATTGTGATGAATTATACTCCGGAAGACGTGGAAATCTGGCTGTCTGATTATAAGATTACAGAATTTTATTCTTACAAGACCAATACACCTCCACATATACGGTTTATTGGATTATCAAAGACATCTGATTTTTCATACGCCTTTCTGGATAAGATCATAGACGAAATGAACCGCAGGCAGGCAATTATCGCTCAGGCAGATTACGATTACAAAGCTGGAGGCGGTAAAAGCAATATTACTTCATTTGGTGATTACAGGAAAGTATATGGCAAGAACTCCATGACAAGACTGCTCATCATTGTAGATGAATTTCATGTGATGAGTCAGCATGCACAGCTGGAAACAGAATACAAGACAAAGCTGGAGAATATTCTGTCAGAGGCGAGAGCTCTTGGAATTATCCTGCTGCTTTCAGATCAGGCAATCGTAGATGGCCTGAGAGGACTTTCGGATAAGGGAAAGAAACAGATAAAAGCTAGAATCGCACTCTCTAATTACAAGGATGAACTAGAAGAAACTCTGAATGAAAAAGAAGCAGATAAAATTCGTTCTTTCATACATATGAAAGTCGGAGAGGTTGCGGTCCAGACGATTCAGGAAAATGAAGATCGTGAAGAGGTTCCGACAATCGAACGTGCCATGGCAATTTATATTAATGGAACGTGTCGTTATAATGTGAATGAGAAGGCAAGAACAATTTATCATGCAGAGGACTATGTGGCAGATGTTTTTGATGATCGTGTTGTGGATCCTATGAAAATCGAAGAGATCGATCAGTGGGAGAAGGAAAATGTGATTTCTCACAGAGATGGCAGCAAAGATATTCATATTTATCTGGGACGACCTGTGAATCTCGGATTTGCACTTCATTTTCCACTGCTTCAGCGGAAGGGAAATAATATCATGTGTGCTTCTGGAACGGAAGAACAGCAGATGCGTATTCTGAGAGCAATTATTTCAAGCTTCGCACGACAGTCCGACTTTTCAGTTGATATTATGGCAGACAGTTATGCAAGTGTATATCGTGAATACAAACCGGAAATTCTGGAATTTGGAAAAAATTATCCGGAGATAAGGGTGCATGATGATCTGGAAGATATCTGTTACAAAATCGTTGAAACATTAGAAATCATAAAAGACAGGAGTAATACCAGAAAACAACTGATCGTATGGCTTGGGCTGGATTCTATGGCAGACATTCTGGCAGATGAAAGAAACAAAAGAACACCTGTACTAAAAAAAGCAGAAGAGAAAGCAACGCAGTCGGAAGTATCGGAGAGCGTTTCTGAGGAAGAATCAGAAAAAACAGATTTTAATGACCCGGCACTGGACGAATTCAGTGCTCTGTTTGGTGATATGGATCTGTTTGGAGAAGAAGATATTAATGAAGAAGAGCCGGAAACCGGGAAAGAAGCACAGACTTCTTATTTATATGATGCCAGAAATGATATAGCCAGAATTATACATCTGGGACCTACATGTAATGTATTTAATCTGGTGATCTACGATTCAGCTTCCGCACTGAGAGATTTCAGAGAAGTAAAGACACTGGATTTCAATCACAAAATTGCATTTCCGATGAGTGATTATGAAGCGGGAGAATTTCTTGATCAGCCAAGACTGATAAGAGAACTTTCCGGACAGCTTGCATACTATCATAATGGAAGATCCGGAAACCGATTCGTTCCATACAAATTATAAACAGAAGAGGAAGGGGAAACAAAATGGTAGATATTGATCTTGAGACCGTCATCAACTTTTGTGATAAATTCGAAAAAGAATATCTGGAAATTCTGCATCAAAACGCACAAAGATTAAAGGTTGCTGCATCAAGTGTAACAGAAACTCTTAAAGGAACGGAAATGGCAACCAAGTCTTCTGTGAAGCTTGAAATGATTGCAGATGCATTGTATAAAGCCACACAAACAGGTGAGGAACGGATTTTGGAACTGAAAAAGAGAGCTCAAAGAGAACTTGATGAAAAAGAACGTATAGAAGGTCGAATCAGATAGGAGAGAATTGACATGGCTGGAAAGGTATTTGGAAATGCTTCAGAAGTAAGAAGCCTGGCGAAAATCACAAAGATGTGCATGGATGCAATTTCAGAAAACAATAACAGAGGAAGTACACTGTTGTCAACGATTGAAGGTGCTGAGTCTGATAAACTCTATGAGCAGGCAAAAGAGATTGTAGAGTATACAAAGAAAGTAGTAGAACTGGGCAAAGAACCTCTGGAGGATGTGAGTGGGGCTCTTGAGGAATATGCAGAATTTCTTGAGTCACATGGGAAACCCTGAAAATACATACAGATAGCAGGCTGATACAAAATGAGTGATGGAGTTTTAAAGTCAGATCCGGATGCAGTCTGGAATTATGTGGTTTCATTAAATGAGAATAAGGAATACGTTGATGAAGCTGTCAAAGGTGCAAAAGATGCACTGGAATCTCTGCTGCAGCGGCTGAACCAGAAACGGTCTTCTATTGCAGATAAGAGATCAGAGTGGGAAGATCAGATTCGTTTTTATGCAGATGAAAGAGAATCTGAGCAGGATCCGAAAAAACAGGAAGATTACAGGAAAAAAATAGAAGAAGCCAAAGCCAGGATAAGAAAGCTGGATATACAGGATGAAGAAATCATATCCATCATAAAAAAAATTCCTGACTATGTGGATCTGCTTACAAACGCACAAAGGAGAACTGGACGTTCATTTACAAAATCCAAAAGAATTCTGAATGCCTATCTCAAGATGGTAGAAGAATATAATGTAATGACCAGAATGAGGGAATGTGGATATAGTGGAACACCGGGAAAATACGGAGTAATGCAGTTTCGAGGAACTACATTTTACTGCAGTGGAAGTGCTTATGCACCAACAGAAGATAATCTGAAGCGAATGGAAAAGGGAAGAGCCCCGATAGGATACGATGGTGATCCGATAGAACTGCACCATCTGATTCAGTCCGAGAGCGGCAGTGTCGTAGAAATTTCAGGGAGCATGCACAGAGAGAATCATAAAACATTACATATTAATACGTCAGATATACCATCTGGAATTAACCGTTCCAGCTTTCAGATGCTCCGAAGTGCATACTGGAAGCGGCGGGCACAGACACTGAGAAAAGAAATGAGAAAATAAGACATGGACACAACAGTTTCTTATTATGTGAGAAAAAAAGTAAAAGATGATTTTGACAAGTGCAATTGGACAGATGGTGTGGGTAAGAAGTTTGAAGATGTTGCACTGACAGAAATGCTGAAATCACTGGATGAACTGGAAACAGCACTGGAAGAAACAGAGAATTTTTTTACAAACGCAGAAAGTATTCTGGCAGACATAAGACCGGAATAAGAAGTGGGGAAAGACGAATGAAAGTAGTTCAGGGAAATTACCGACAATATCAGCTGATAGATAAAACCAGAAAAAAGGATATAGATGGTATCAGATATCTTATTGCCGGTGAAAGAAACTTATGGGCAAAGCTGCTGAGAGATAAATCAGAGACCAAAAAAGCAGAAATTTATAACTTGATAACCAGAAATGGTTCTACAGGATTTGAGAGACCAATTGAATTACTGACAGATGAAAAAGGCAAATTTGTCGGATATACCTTTTATGGACCGGATATGGACATTGTCCCGGAAAAGAAACAGGATACGGGGATTCCGCCTGTTAATAATCCAGATATTCCGGACTTTTCGAAGCCGCCGGTTTCGACATCAGGATCAACGTCAGGATTAACGTCAGGAGTAACACAATTGATAATTCTTGTGGTTATAGGCGTTTTGATGCTTTTTATTATGAAAAATCTGCTGAACAGATATCTCCTGATTTTTATTTACGAGAATATTTCACAGGTGGCAGGTGAAGGATGTGCGAGACTTTCCTTTGATGGAATACTTCCGGGAGCTGTTGGAATTGCGGCATTGGTGCTGTATCAGCGCAAAACCGGAGGAGATATGGATACCATTCAGAAATACTGTTTAATGGCAGTCTTAAGTTTTGCAGCAGGGGCTCTGATTACCTATGTGGTTATTGGTATAATCTGTGTTCTGGTAATTGGGATTTTCGGAGTGGTAAAAACCTATCAGTCTGTAATTTTTACAGTAATCATAGTGGCTGTACTTATCAAAATGTTTTTGCCAGGTCGGAGAAGATAAAATATAATAACGAAATTCCTCTGTACAGAGGTTTCAATATAAAATTTACAAAAAAGGGGAAAAGAGTATGAGACACATGAAAAAAATTCTGACTGTTTTACTGGCAGCAGTGATGCTTATCTGTATGTCAGTAAGTGCAGTTTGGGCAGAAGGTGAAGAAGTGGCGCAGCAGACGACTGCGGATAACATGAGTTTTGATGTTATTTTTGCCATTGATGGAAGTGGCTCCATGAAAAAGTCAGATGCGTTGAAATTGAGGCTGACAGCAGGACGGCTGTTCACGGAAATGACATATTCTAACACATCAAGAGCTGGATTTGTGCAGTTCACTAATATTATTATGGATAGCCAGGGACTGACAGACCTGTCTACAGAAGACAGTAAAGCTTCATTCAGAGACCGCCTGTCAGGACTGCAGGATTCTGTAAAAGGAAGCTGGGATACAGATATTTCTCTGGGACTGACACAGGCTTTAAATCTGTTAAAAGAGGGTGATTCCTTCAATGGAGACAGAAATCCTATGATTATTCTTCTCAGTGATGGAAACACAGACCTTCCAAATGGACCGAGAACCGTAGAGGAATCCAATTCAGAATTGACAGGAACTCTTAGTGAGGCAGCTTCTCTTGGTGTTCCGATTTATTCTATTGGCCTTAACTATGATGGAAAACTGGATGTAGATTACATGCAGAATATTGCCAATCAGACAGGTGGAGCCTTTTATAATATCACTACCGCAACAGATTTCAACAAATATATGACAGATATTTTTGGAAATGTTGCAGATGGTGATCTGACAGGTCTGAATCCAGCGTATATAGATGGAAGATTTGTAACAGATTTTGTGATTGACAATGGCAGTGTACTGATGGCAAATATTGTTATTCTTACAGATAAAGGCGTAAGTGATCCGCAGCTTATAGATCCAACCGGAGCGGTGGTTCCTCTGGATGCAGACCATGGAGTGATTGTTTCGACGGATACTTCGGATGAGAATAAAGTATCGACGTATACGATCCTCAAAATCATGTATCCTGTACAGGGAGCATGGAAAGTCAGTGTAAAGGGTGAAGCCGACGATGCAGTACAGGTAAACCTTCTGACTACATATGATATTTCTTTTAAACTTCTCAACAGCAGGGATCCGATTGCAGGAAATGATATCAATATTTACGGAAAGCTTGTACGTGGAGATGAAAATATCACAGATTCAAACCTTCTTTCGGGAGCGATGGCAATCTGTACTATTATGGATAACAAGGGAAATATTGTCGGAGAGAATCTTCCGATGATTTACAATGAAGAAAAACATGTCTTCATTTGTAAAACGAATCTTGAAAAATCAGGAAACTACTATGTGACAGCACATCTGGAAGGCAAAGATGGAAGTTTCTCGAAAGAAGCTGCACAGTATCAGTTATCCATAGGAAGAGCCGAACTGACCGTATCTGGAAGACCAGATGTCAGCATGTGGTGCAATCCGATCAAAACAAAGGCTTCAGTTGATATCAGCCAGCATGTAAAGAGCGAGTCTCTTGCAGAACTGAACTGTAGCATAGAGGATAATGGAAATAATATTGTAACAGCAGATTACAACAAAGACACAGGAATGCTTAATATCACGCCACTGAGAACCGGCACAGGATATCTGAAGTTGATTTTTTCTGATGCATATGGTCAGAGTGCAGAGCTTACGGTATTCGTCACTGTAAAATCGTCCTGGATATGGTTTATTGTCGCATTTGTTATTTTGGCAGTGATAGTGGCACTGATTGCGGGTATTATGAAAGCAACAAAACCGGTGCTTAAGGATTCGGTAACCGTAGAACTTTCTTTACCGCCGATGCTTGCAAATCTTACACCGTCACCGGCAACACTGGCAATGCCGGCTAAGAAATCAGAGGTAATTCTCGGAAAACTGATTCAGGGTGACACATTTGCACAGAGCACCCTGGGAAATCCGATCATGCAGGCAGGACTGACAACACTTGTAAATAAGATCAAACTGGTTGCATGCAAAGGAGGCGCAGTTACAGTAAAAATCTTACCGAAAACACCGGGAATGATCATGATCAACAACCAGAATGTGGACAATGCAAAAGGAATTTCTTACCCAATGAACAAGGGAGACAGAATTGCAATTCAATTCTCAACAGATGGAAATTCAATCAGTACAGTAACATTACAGCTTGGCGGAGAAGGTGGATGGGATGGCAATCCTGAACCATATCCTAATCCGTGGGATAATTCCCCAAGTGATAATCCATTTGGAAATGATAATTTTGGAAGCCCGTTTGGTGGCGGTGGTGCAGGCAATTTTGGTGATCCATTTGGTGGAAACACTGGAAATTCCGGAAATCCATTCGGCGGTGCCGGAGAATCTTATGGAAGTCAGCCAGGAGGCAGCAACATGGGTGGATTTGATGGAGGTCAGCCAGGAAACAACAGTGCAGATGATTTTGGCACAGGAAATATGGCGGGAAATCCGAATGATTTTGGAAATCCATCACAGGATGACTTCGGCAGTGCAAACGATAATGCCGGAGAAAACAATAACTTCGATTTCGGTGGCAACAGTTCTGATAATGGTTTCGGGGGATTCATCTAAAATCCCCCTCCCTAAAGGGAGACTCTAATCAGAATATGAAGCAAACATCGCCTGAAAAGGATACAGAAAATCTACTTCAAAGTTTATTGAAAGAAGCATCTTTGATATATAGTTCCAGGAACTATAGTTACGATAGGAAGGCTGTTATATTGTATGTTCCTGCATCTGTGGGGAAACTCTATGATGTCACAAAAATTTCTTGAAAAGAAGAATTGAAGAAATAAAAGCAACAGCTGTTTCAGTTGGAATTGATTTGCAGCCAGAGCGCAAAGATATCCTGTTCGATGATGATATCGGAACAGACAGATCTGGAAAATAAAAAAATAATTACAATTACGATAAAAAGACAAGAAAGGAAAGTAAGGACATGGCAGAAGAAGTAAAGGTAAGCTTATTAGAAAAGTCATTAAGTCTTTCAAAAAATGGTGGCATCTATTATGGAGGGGCACGAGTAGAGGCTGACGAACGGACAGCGGTTTTGTTTGTTGGTCTTGGAGGAAGTGGCGCGGATGCTCTGCTTCGTATTAAAGATCAGGTAAAAACCAGAATGATCCTTCCGGCAGATAAGACAGGTGCTCCGGTTGCAGATCAGCCAAAAAATATTGGATATTTGGAAATCGATACAGACAACAGTGGTCAGGCAGCCACTTATGGAACTGCTCATTTTGATCAGTTTGGAAAAGAATTCTGTGATATTTCAGTAAAATCAACACCAGATGTAATCGCAGACATCAAAAAAGCAAAAGCCGCAGGTGAGGAATGCTGGCAGTGGTTTGATGATGATGTAAATCAGGTTGCAGGTTCCAAAGGAGCCGGTGGAATACGCCAGATTGGTAGAATGCTTCTGATGAACAATATTGCAAAGGTGATTAATTCTGTTTCAGGAAAGATTGATCTTCTGACTCAGAATAACCCGGATATTGAGAGATTGCTGGTTTATGTATTTTCAGGTATCTCAGGCGGAACTGGTGCAGGTACATTTCTGGATATGGCATATATTCTGAGAAAGATAGCCAAAGCCAAAAATCCAAATGTAAATATTATGGGATATCTGTTAATGACAGATGTGAATGAACTGAATGGCGGTAAAAAAGAGGCTTTGAGAACCAATGGATTTTCCTGTCTGAAAGAACTGGATTACTGGATGAATTCAGGAGAGCATGAAGACCGCTATTATCAGAAATTTCCAAATGGTTTTGAATTAAATGAGCACGATTGCCCATTTGATTTCTGTCATTTGCTGGATGCATCTGATGTTGGCGGACATAATTTCAACTATGACAAAATTTTAAGATCTGTAGCAGAAAATGTATTTGCCTATATTGCAGGCGAGGCAGGCGGCGATACTTCCACAAGCACGATGGCTTCTCTGTATGATAATATTCAGGGATATATTACAACACTTACTGCATCTGCAAAATATCCGGCAGGCTACAAGTTTCTTTCACTGGGAGCCTCCAAAATAGAAATTCCATATACTGAAATTTCAACATTGGTTGCTGCCAGAGTATTTCAGCGGCTTAATGAGGGAATGTTCAAAAACAGACCGACAGAAAATCAGTTTAATGTAAGTGTATTTAAGGATCTTGAGATGACGGAAGAGTGTATTCGAAGCACGCTTTATAAAAATGTGACTGCTCAGAGACCTCTTCTTGAAGTAAAAAATTATAAATATGCAGATATTTGGCCAAACAATGCCCCATATCAGGCAGTCCACAACTGGATTGCTATGTTCCAGAGATCTGTTGTGCCACAGGCAGCAAATCTTCCGGCGTACTTAGAGGGAAAATTAAAAGAATTTATAAAACGAAATCTCAAAGATAAGAAGACAGGACCAGTTTACCTCAGATATTACATGAAATCACAGCAAAATTATTGTTTGTATCATATGCTCGAGGGATTTCGTAAATATTGTTCCGAGCTGCAGACACAGTGTGCGTCAAAATCAAAAGAGCTGCGGGATAACATGAATCAGGCTTTTGCGGCAGGAAGCAATCTGGGAGCCTGGGATAGTAAAACTAAGGCTGTAGAGAGATATTTGAAGGCGTTAAATGCTTGGTACAGAAATGAGGAACATGGATTCCTGAATGAGAAGATTGTAGAAGTATTGGAGACTGTACAAAGCAGATTAGAACTGTACTATAACAATATCTTAAAACCGCTGACAGATATTTTAATGGAATTGCCGGATATTTTTGACAGAAATGTGGAATATATCAGAGTAAATTCCAGTAAAGTGGATGAAGGCACAGATATTCTGATCAATCCACTCGAGTTTGAACAGACCAGAAAGAATATGTTTGAAGCAGCAGTGGTACAGGCTGAGAATAATTTCCTGGAAAGTCTTTCTACAAATATTCGCAAATGGATAGGCAGAGATATTGATGGTGTTGATGCAAATATTGGGACGGGTATGGATATTTCCGGGTTTATTTCTAACTTTGTATCCGAAAACTTCCAGGCGTTGCTGACAATAAACATGCAATCTGTCATGAACAGCAAACTGAAAAATGGAGAAAGTCTGGAAAATTACATAAGGAACCGCGTAGAGGATCTTTTGAAATCCTCTTATCCAATGTATAAAGAATCCACCGGAATTTTAGGTGAAGTAGCAGAGTTTTCCATGATTTCCGTGCCGAGCAACTGTCCGATAATCTATAAAGTAGTAAAAGAGCATATTGAATCCAAAAACCTTGACAAGATAAAGGTAAAGAAGAGCAAGGAAGAAAGTCGTATGTATATCATCAAGATTACAAGCGGCTATCCATTATACTCTAATGATTACCTTCAGGAAATGGAAAAAGAATATGAAAAACAAATGGGAAATCAGAGTACTACCAGCGGAAAACATCTGAAACCGGAATGGAGAGATCAGCTGCCGTCTCCATGCATCCAGTTGGCCTGGAAATATCCGTATGAATGTCGAAGAACAAAAGAAAGAAATGAGAAATACAAAGCCCTGTTTGACAAATGTTACGCAAATAAGATCATTGACAGAAGAACAGACTGTTTCTTCCTGAGAAGATCAAATCCAGAAGTTGCAAAAAAAGTGAGCAGAGCAAATCTGACAGCTCCTACAATTCTTGAAAAGATGGAGCAGTTTGAAAAAATTAAGTCAAAACTGTGGGATGACAAAAACGGCATAAAATTATTTACCTGTGGTACTTATATGATAGGCAAGCCAGATGGAGAAATGCAGAACGTAAAAGAAAATATGCTTCGTTTTCCACTTATCCTGGATATTCTGGAAAAAGAAAGCGAGCTGGCAGACAGAATTGAGACAATTGAGGAAGAATTGCATTATCCGAAATATTTCTCAATGGCAAATATGAATCATATGATCCGGGTAAATAAGTATACGGGAGATACTTCTTATAAGAAAACAGATACAGATCCGTTTCCGGTCAAACTGACAGAAGGCCATGAAATGCATCCGGATTATAAAGAATATCAGATTTATCAGAGTTTTTGCAGAAGTCTGAATAAAGATATGAAGGAAGAAATTGAACTCCAGTATGACAACCTTAAGAAACGTATTGAAATGAGTCCGAGTGCACTGGAGGAATATATTGAGGAAATTCGAAAATATATTCAGACCTACGAGAAACAGACAGAAAAGGCTCGCAATGAGATGTACAACGCCGGAAAGGAAGAAAGACCGGCATTCCTTGAGAAAATTGAATTTTATCAGGGCTGCATTGAAGAATTAAAACGTATGCTTCCTATAGACATAGACCCAGACCCAGTTCCAACACCAGAACCGGACCCAGTTCCAACACCAGAACCGGACCCAGCACCAACTCCGGCACCAGAACCGCAAACTCCACCAAGATACTTAAATCCACAGACATGGCAGCCGATTGAGAATCCACAGCCGGGTCAGCAGGTATTTGACACAAAACTGAGTCAAATGGTCACATATACACCGGAGGCACCGAAAGCACCGAGATATCTGAATCCACAGACATGGCAGCCAATTGAGAATCCACAGCCGGGTCAGCAGGTGTTTGATACAAAGCTGGGACAGATGATCGCATATATACCGGAGGCACCGAAAGCACCGAGATATCTGAATCCGCAGACATGGCAGCCAATTGAGAATCCACAGCCAGGACAGCCAGTATTTGATACACAGATAAATCAGATGATTTATTACAATCCATATCAGCAGCCGACTCAGGGAGGCTATCCGGGAATGCCGGGTCAGCAGCCAGTGCAGGGAGGTTATCCGGGAATGCCAGGCGGCGACGAGAATAACCAGCAGTAAAGAATATATTTTAAATACCGGCAGGTAACACCGGTGAAGCATAACGCTGTCATAGAACACAGCGTTATGCTTCGTTTTCAGAAACAATTTGGGAGGAAACTTTCATGGGCAGTAACAATGCACAGACAGGAAGAAACAGAACAGAAGTTAAAGAAAAATTAGATCTGATTCTTGAATCTGCAGAAGCACAGCATCCATTCAGTAAGAAAAACTATGTTTTTATGCGAAAACTTGTTTTTTTGTGGATTGTTGGCAACGATAATCAGATAGTGCAGTATTTAAAATCAGAAATTCAGAGCATTGTTGAAGACAGACGCTCCATCTGGATCATACACAGCGATCCATCCAATATAACAGATAAAGATATTTATCACAAAATCTATGAAGGAATAGAATGTGCATCAACAAATTATCTTGGGGTAGATATGGATCATCTGATGGTCTGCCCGATCCTTCTTAAAGGCTGTTTTGAACAGAAAGAAAATGCAGAGCATTTTACACAGGCAGCTGTTTATGTACAGGAAGAAATGAAAAAGAGACATCGTTACATTGAATGGAGTCCTTTTGTTCTGACAAGCGATGAAGACATTGATATGACAAGAAATCAGATTCAGTTTTCTGTTCAGTTTATGGAAAGAATCATGGAAGAAGGCAGAAAGGCTTTTCTGGACTGCTGTTGTCCGGCATGTGTGATTTCTGATGTGAATGAAATAGGGCAGGCAATTTCCATAGAGCAGGCAGCCAAAATTATAGTGATGCTTACCGTATTCAGAAATACAAGCTGTGAAAATGAAGATACTCTGGCATCAATTATGATGCCGGTTCAGGAATATGAAAAGGAATATTTCTTTTCTGCGAGAGCAGTTTCCATCTGCGAACCAGTGAAATCATTGATGCTGAACCGTCTGCTGGCAGTCCACAGATGCTTCCAGAATGGTCTGTTTCCGCAGCAGAAACTGTTCGACAATCTGGAACATTCTTTTTTTGAAGGGAAAGAATGGAAGGAACAACTGGATAAAGTCGCTCATGATCAGAATTATACAGTTCTGACAGAGTCTATTTACAGCAATATACCGCTTGCAGATAACAGAATGTATGAGCAGATGTTAAGAAAATTCTGCCAGAAATATTATTTTGAACCTCTTTCGGAGGAGAGAGAGCAATTATTAAAGAAATGGTGGAAATCATTTCTGGAAGAATTTTTTTTGCATTTGGCAGGATCTATGGAGAGTCTGGACAAAATTGAAGAGAACCGGGAAAAAATTATAGATAAAGTACCGAAGCTGAATATAAATAGTCCACAGAACAAGTTTATAAATGACATGAGAAAGAGCTGTGAGGCCTGGCTGATCAATGAACTCAGAGTCTTTCCACAAAAGATGGTTGAGGAGGCAATGAAACCAGAAGGTATTTATGTAAGAGCATTTCGTCAGAATAAAGAATTTCTGCAGGATATTTTTCAAAAGATGGAAGATGCGATGCAGCGAGAGATAAAACGTCTGCAACAGACAGAATTATTGCTGAATACCGGTGGTGGTCATATTTCAAATGCACAGGATGAGGCAGAACACTGGTTTCAGGACTATAAGAACACTGTACCGACGAAAGTAAAAGAAGTTTACAAAGATTATCAGACAATCTTGTGCAGGATGTTCCAGTCAAACGAGAATCATACCGGAACTATGAGCGGAAATCTTCTGGAAAATTACAGCAAGATTGTTTCCGGAAGTATTGAAAGCCGGGAAGCTTACATGAAAAAGAATCTGACGAATCTGGCAGCATCTGATATGGAACAGCTGCTCACAAAGCTGGAGCAGAGTTGGCGGTATCCTCTCCGTATGATCGGAAGCGTAGATCAGAACAAAGAACAGAAACTGTATGTTATGGGAAACAGGGACAATTACCTGTGCAGAAGAATACGGGAGCAGGAGGGGCACTATCAGATCGCATTTAAAGAGTGCCCACTGGATGATCGTCTGGAAATTGTAAGGGTTTCTGACAGAATGACAGAAGGACAGATTATAACAAAAGAACAGGAGAGTGAGAAAGTTGAATTATAAACCGCTGAAAGGATTAAGAGGAATACAGATGCAGGCGGATTTTACAAGATTCCAATTTTCCTGGGATTCTGCTGGAAATGATTCCAGAGTTCATTTCATCTGGATATACAAAGAAGATGAGCTAAACAATCCAAGGATGTTTTCGTATGCACAGTGTATAGATAATCATATACAGGTGGCATTTCAATACAATAATATTCCTATGCAGGAGATACGAAAAATCCGTTTTCTGGTTTTTCTGTCGGAAGATCAGAGAGCTCCTTCAAGAGAAGATCTTGCCAGCCTGTATCAGGATTCGGAATATATCTGCGAAGTATGCTGCGGGACCGGGGAGGTAAAATGGAGATGGTCACAGGAACCTACAGGAATGACCCTTCTTATGAACAGCAACAAAAAAATACCGGAAAATATTCTGTATTATGAATATAGATATGGAAATAAAATATTTCAATTTGAAATACCGGGAGAAATAAATTACGGTGAAAACAGTTATAAAGGTATTTATTTTCCGGCTTTCCAGGAACCACCGGTATTAAAGTCCAGAGAACCGAATATTATGCTCTCGGTTGGGAAAGAAGAACCCAGAGGCGGGGGATTTTTTAGAAAATTTGCAGATATGTTCAGAAAATAAGAGGAACAAGGAGAGAAAGCGATGGGATATTATCCGATTAAGTGTGTCCATTGTATGCGTTCTGTAGCGATGGATGAAAGATGCGTAAAAATGGTACCGGAAGAAGTTAAAACGTTCAATTCAAGACTCGACGGATCACAGCCGATAGTAGTCTTAAATAATAATAAGAAAAACAAGCAGATTGAGTACAAAAGTCTGAGAGAACTTCGAAAAAGTCATGTTATCGAACATGAGGAAATTCATCCAATTAAGATTTCCGGGGAGTATCAGAACATTGAAGAATGTAGAAAAGATTTTGTTCAGTCGATTGATGTGAAGGATCTGGAAATTAATGGAACAAAGATGAGCGGTACGATTCGCAAATTTTACTGTCCATACTGTCATAATGAGATTATTTCAATGGCAGGCAAGCTGCCAATGTATCTGATCAGCATTATGGGACCGAGTTCTGCCGGAAAAACGGTATATCTTACAGTACTTCATAAACTTCTGGGTGGAAAAAATTATCCGCTGCCGCAGGGACATTTGTCATTCGATAATTTTGGAGAGATGAGTAATGAGTTCCGTAAATTTGCTCTTGATCTTAACAGAACAGGAACTCTGCCAAGTACAACAACAGAAAACCGTAAAGATCCATATCTTCTGCGTGTGAATTATATTGCAGATGATAATTCTCAGGAAGTGAATAAACAGTGTCTTATCGGGCTGATAGATATGCGAGGTGAGATGCTTCATGGGGATCATGATGATGATCTGATGGATTTTAACCTTCCACAGTTTAAAGAAGCGAATGGATTTATCATGATGGTTGATCCGGAGACTCTGGAGGGCGTCTATAACCATCTTCCGGAACAGTATTTTGGAGGAAGAAGCATTGAACAGCTGGATGAGACTCTTGGGTCAATGAGACAGACGATCATAAACTGTATCACAGCAGAGATGGGATGTATTGAAAAACCAAGTGTAGTGGCACTTGCAAAGCAGGATATTCTTTGCAGAAATTACCAGCAGCTTGGAATCCCACTTAACCAGCCGGTAATTGCACCAAATTTCAGACCAGTCAAAGGTACAAATCTTAAGGCATCTTACTATGAGCCGATGAGCAAATCAACCCGATCCTGTATTTCATATCTTTCGGGAAGTTTTACATCATTTCTGGAAACTACTTTTAAGGAACCGTATTTTGTATCACTTTCTGCATTGGGAAGCTTTGTAAATATAAGTGGAAATAAATTGGATAATGTTGCAAAGATACGACCAGTTCGTGTAGAAGAACCGATTCTTAAATTACTGATGGATTTTAATTTCCTTCCAAAGTTCTGCAGTGATGAATATTATGCAGATCAACAGGGAGTCATGAATGAGTGGGGAAAGGATTTTGCAGAAAACTGGGTAGAAAAAGAAGCAATGGATCAGCCAAAAAAACATTTTTGGAACAAAGGTAAATAATAGGAGGGACTTGCCATGATAGGTCAGCATATATATTCCAGATGCCTGGAAGGATATTTCTCAAAATCTGGTCTGAATGCCGACAGTACAACTGTGACGATCAGCATGAATATGTTTGCGAGGGTGGAACAGGCAAAGCTGGTTGCAAAAGAATGCGAAAAAATAAGTACGCTGGAAGATATCCGTCCTGTTCCGCAGGAAATACAGGGAGCATATCGGGGAGTACTCAAAATCCGAAGATTAAACCAGCAGATTACAGTGGTGTGCCGTTCTTATCGCCTTCATTCCACAGGAAGCGGTGAAAGCAGAGATTTTACATATGGAAGCAGTTATATCCTTGCAGGAGATGATAAGGAACATTTCCTGGAATCACCGGAATATGTACTGAATATTCAGGATTTTGAGGCATATCCTTCAGTTATGCAGCGAATTCAGGAATCCAGAATGCAGGGAAACGGAGGAAAAATTGAGGCAAACGAAGAATATTCTCTGTTTTGAAGTAATGCTCTGGAAATTTCAACAGATATTTTTCAGAAAGCAGGTTTTACAAAAGAGCTTTTTGTAGAATATATTTCCAGTATTATTCAGAGGGTTTCTCTTTCACATTATTCAGGACATGAGAATGATAAGGTACTTATAATTCTGCCGCGGGCATACAACCAGGGATGGGAAAGAAGCGGTGGAAATGCCTATGCAGAAGAAATACTGGTGGCAACAATGAAACTTCTCCCGACATGTGTGGAAGAACAGCTGAATGCAACAACCGGTGGAAGAGAAGATCCAGCAGCTCCTGTACTGGATGGATATCAGCTTGTATTTATGGAGCCATGTAATACAAAGAGCTGGAGACTGAGTGAATATTCTGTTATTGATCTGGATCAGCAGGAAAGCTGGATTTCTAAAGATCTGGATACATCGTATGGAGAATTTCTCTGGAATTATCTGAATGCTCCGGAAGTCAGAGAGAAGTTTGAGAAAGAATATGAAAGTCTGTTCAATGAAGGGAAAAGTGAGGAACAGGATCAGGCACCGGAGAAATTCAGTTTTCTTCTGGATCTGCACTGCCAGGAAACGGCTGGATTTGCTGATATCCACAAGAGACACCGCCTGTTATTTGATCTGTTAGATTATAACGAAGAAAGCTGGACGGAGAGAAGTACATATGTTGCAGCTGAAATATTGAAACTGGAAATTCGGGAGCCACAGTATGATACCAGACTGGAGAATACTCTTCTGGAACTGGCAGAGCAGGAAACGTGTCCGCCAGAATTAAAACCGTTTATTGTAACTGTTCTTCTGCAGAATATTCTGAATGGTAATGGCAGGGAAGAAAGCATTCAGTGGATCTGCCAGGAAATACAGAACGATATGGTTGTGAGCAAACTCAGAGAAGCAAACCAGTATGTGCTGCAGAATGAAAACAGTATTCTATGGTACGAGAAAAAATCACTCCTGAAGCTGTATATGGAAATTTGCAAAAATTCAGAACTTGGGGCAGATGAAGGTGTAAAAAGTGAGATTTTGTCAATTCTGACAGACTGGCATATACAGTTATTTATTAAAGGAGACTGGCAGAACTGTGCCACAATTATGAGTATTCTTGCGGCACAGCTGGAAAATCCGGAATTGAGAGAAGAAAACAGAAAAGAAATATATGAAAATCTTCTGGATGTATTGCTTTCCGGAGAGAAAGAAAGTGAAAAACAGATTTCGGATATTCTGAAACAGGAAGAACGGAAATTTACTGTATATCCGCGAAATCTGAAGTTGTTCCGTGAGTGCTTTGAAAAGAAAGTCCGTGAAGACGGAATCAGTATAGGCAACGGAATAATCTGGCAGTTGACTTATCTTGCTGTGTCCGGAGATGAGGTTTATTTACATGAACACTGGAGACCACTTCACAAAGATCTTGTTGTTAAATACAGAAACACATATAAAAGAGAAATTTTTGAGGAAATCTATAAAGATTTTAGAGGATGGATATCTAACAGTGACGAGAAAAAACTTCCGCTGATATGCAGTGCAGTTGCGGTAACGGAAGCCAATAATCTGCTTTATGGATATCCGGAATATTGTCCAGCTATGCAGAAACTGCGTTCGATAATGAAGTTCCTGGAAAATAATGGAAGATATCAGTTAGCAGCAAATCTGCTTTACAGACGTTATAGTGTTCAGGAAGAAATGGAACAGAAAAAATCTTTCTTTATCAATGAATTGAACAGGGAAGAACAGTGGATGCTGCTATTTATCAATGAATTTTCCGATAATAAAGATGAACTGTTAAGTAAAGTAAAAGAAGAATTTGCAGGTATGCGAAAAGAATTCTTCAGTGTTGCGAAAAAACTGGAACTGATTGACAAAGAACAGTTAAAGAAAACAGCAGACATTTATTTTGAATTATGTGAGAAGTATATCAGAGAAAATAACAAAAATACAGATGCACTGGATGCGTGGTGCTGGGTTTGCAGAAATGAAATTCATGAAATAGAAACTATTTCAAAGAATACAAGTTTTAATGCGTATGTTATCAAGCTGTTCCGTCAGAGAATGGCAGCGACATCACAGGAGTCAGCAGAGGCTCTGAGTATGGGTGATATTTTGTTCCTGAAAGAGAAAAAAATTCTGCCTCTGGGAGCAAACTGGGGATTTCTGGATGTGGTTGGCACTTTATATGATGCTGATCCGAATTATCAGTCAGAAGAATTCCTGCAGATTCGAAATAAAATTGTTCTTGAACATAATGATATAATAAAAAAAATATATCTGTCGGCTTTGACAGAAAAGCGTGAGATGCTCCTGAGAGATAACATAAAAAAAGAAATCACATATAATGTTGCTCTTCTGGAGGAGCAGATTCGTCAGGATCTGAAAGGCACAGAGAGATCGGTTCTTGAAAGTGTGACAATGGCTGTCTGGAGAAACAGAATAGAGAAAGAAAAGATACTTACTGCATTTCAGTTACTGGAAATTATTCTGTGTTATGGAAATCAGAAAGACTATGGTGTATACGATGGTGAATATGTAAAAGAAAGTATTTTACGGGAATTGTTTGCGATAGCTCAGAACAAAATCGAGGTATTTGAGGATAAACAGCTGGTAAATGAATATCGAAAACTGAATCGTACAAACAAAATTCTTATGGAACAGTCCGGAATCATGCAGTGTCTGCAGGAACTGCCAAAAGAGTGGCAGCAGGACTATGCTGTCCGAAGCGAAAGAAATAAATCAGGATGGCTTCTTACAGGAATTTTGAGCGGTGTTTTTGTTTTGGCTGGAATTGTAGCAGAGGTTCTGTTTTTTATTTTTTATAATCATATAAACATAAACATTGCGGTTCTGACAGGCATCCTGTTGAGTGCAGCAGGTATAGTAGGAGCAATTGTAGTTCTTATCTGTATGCTGATTTCACTTAATCGATAGAAAGACGGATGAAGCAGGGAGGAAAAACTGCTGTGAAGGAAGAAAACAACACAGAAAGGAAAGAATTTCCAAAAGATATAGATTATGTAAACCCTTATGTGGGACTGGACAAAATCTATGAAAAAGATCTCTACAAAAATCTGGCGGATGGTTTTAAGAAAAAAGACGAAGCAGCCTACGTGCTGGCAAATCTGAAAAAGGGGGAAAGGTAAAGTGAATACGGAAACAAAAGGAAAGCCCATAGGAAAAATTCTCCTGATATTTTTTCTGGTTCTGGCATTTACAGGAATCGGAATTCTGCTTCAGGTTTTTGTAAGACAGTCGACGGATCTGACGGCAAAAAAAGATTCAGAAAGTGAAATTCAGAAGCAGATTGAAAATAAAAATAAGGAGATAGCTGGACTGGAAAAGGAAAAAGAAAAGTTAAATTCAAAATTACAAGAACAACAGAAAAAAGCAGCTGAGGAAGAGCAGCAGAAAGCTCAGGAGGGATTGCCGGGACTGCTGGACAGAATAACTCCAGTATTAAAAGAACAGCAAGGAACCTGGTCTGTTTATGTAGAGAACCTGGAGAATGGACAATCTGAGAAGTTTAACGATGCACAGATGAAGGGGGCAGGGCTTTTGAAGCTTTATGTTATGGGAGCCGCCTACACTCAGATTCAGAATGGTACTATTCAGGCAGATGAGAAATTTGTGGAGTCGATACATACAATGATTGGAAACTCTGATAATGAAGTCGCAAATCAGATACTGAATCAGATTGGTGGTATAGAGTATGTAAACCAATATATAAAAGAGAATGGTTATGAAGAAACTATACTGGATGATCAGTTTGGAGACGGCAGCACTACATCTGTGACAGATTGTGGAAAGTTTCTGGAAAACGTTTATAACAATAGTGAAAGTGACGGAAAAGCAGGAGATTCTGCATCGGAAAATATACCTGACAAAATGATGGCAGACCTCAGAAATCAGGCAACATCAGGCAAAATCCATGAAGGACTTGGACAAGCAGGAGGATTTGCAAATAAGACCGGAGATCTTGACGGGGTTGAGAATGAAGTAGCAATTGTATTCAATGAAAATGGACCACACTATATTATATGTATTATGTCTCAGGGTATAAATAAGGAAGCTGCGCCGGGTGTCATTCAGAGTCTGTCTTCAGAAATCTATAATTATTTTTACACAGATGGATCCGGGGAGACGACAGATCCTGAGGACACAGACGAAACAAATTCTGAAGATGAATAATAGCCTGTGGCTGAAGGGAACGACATCTGAAAGTTAAAAGGAAAGGTAACTTTGTTATGACAAAAAAGAAAAAAAGCAGAATCAGAATTATCCTGGGTCTGGTTCTTTGTGTTCTGCTCCTGGCTGGTACAGCAGGTCTGGCCGTGGCAGACAAAAAAGTAAATAATGATCTGCAGCAAGTATCAGACAGCATTGAAAATAATCCAGAACTGACTGCCGCAGAGGAGAGATACAACAATTTGAAAGCAGAAGTTGAGGACTTAGAAAAACAGGTAAAACCAGAATAGAAAGAATAACGGACGGCAAAACGAGGGGATATTATGGCACTTTTAGGAAAAAACAAAAAGGCAGATACACAAAACGGATTTGGAACAGCTTCTTCCTTCCAGAATCAGCCAGAGAATGCGAACTGGGGAAATTTTGGAAATGATTATGGAAATACAAATGGAAATCCATTTGGGAATAATTATGGAAACGGGGCGGATAACTTTGGTGGTTCACCATTTGGCGGAACTGGAAGTTTTGGCGGGAATGATGGATTTGGTACGGTTAATTATAATATGACTGGTGGAATGTCGTCGCTCCAGCAAAAAACAGAGACGCATTTTTCAAAAAGCTTTTTGATTGTTTCTATCATAGCATCAGTGATTTTTTTTCTTCTGGGAGAGGTTATTTACAGAACACTTATTACTGATGTGAACTCTGTGTTTTTTATGGGAGTTTACTTTGCTGTGTTCGGACTGATTTTGTCCTCTGCATTTTTTATTGTATCCAGGGTAATTGGTTTGGATATCACCTCAAAGAAAATTCTGGTTTCAGGGATCTGCATTCTTATGCTTCTAGTATTGGGGATTTTTTTTGAATTTATTTATGAACTGAACTTTGGTTCTACAATGGTTCAGACAGATAAATATATTTTTGCGATTGATAATTCTGGGTCTATGCAGGATAATGACCCAAATCAGGAAAGAGTGGCGGCAATTAAGAAACTTCTGGCTAATCGTGAAGACAATGCACAGTTTGCAGTATATTCATTTGGAGACGTGATTCAATGTATACGTGAACTGAATCCGATTTCCAATGGAATAGATGATTTTGCAACGTTACCTTCAGGAGGAACTCCGATCGTAGGTGTTTTGAGCAAAATTATGGAAGATATGGAATCTGGAACTCTGCCATATGATGAGGGATGCCAGGTAATCCTTCTTACGGACGGATATGCTACAGATACCAGCTTTTTAAATTTTGAATTAAATAAAACGTTGAAGAAATTCAACAAGAAAAAAATCAGTATCAGTACGGTAGGTCTGGGATATGTAGATGAAAAGTTACTGAATAATATTTCCGGAAAAACCGGTGGAATCAGTGTAACAACAGATAATGTAGATGAACTGGAGAAAGCAATGGCATCTGCAGTGCGGGTGACTGACAGTAGCAGAAATCTTCTGTCATCAAGGGCAAGGACGGATCATAACTGGCTGTATGCACTTATGAGAATTGTATTTCTGATCCTTCTGGGTGCAGGATTTCTGGGAATTAAACTTGCAGCTACAGATGATACAACCAATGTAAAAATGATCTGCATGTCCTCAATGATCGGAATTGTGGCAGGAGCCATGGTTATGGAAATTGGTCTAAATCTGATTCTAAGTGAATTTTTTGCCCGTCTCTTGATGTCAGTACTGTTTGGGCTGATGATAACCACAATTGAGAAAACTGTAATGACCATGAGTCAGGGCGGACTTGGTGATATCGGTATAAGACATTTCTAAGTCGCGAAATAAATATAGTCAGCAGAGGAGTTTCAAATGAAAAAGTGCAGTATATGTGGCTGCGAGGTAAATGATAAATTTGCATATTGTCCTCAATGCGGGAACAAACTCAAAGAAGAAAATACAGATGCAGTCTGGCCGGAATTTCCGGAAACAGATCCGTATAATCAGGATGGATTTTATAATGATGACAGTGTGAATTCAAATGAAGAAAATATAAAAGAGGATACTGAAGAAAATCCGCAGGAACAAGGTAGTGCAGAAGAGCAATCGGCAGATATTCCTCAGGAGGAAGAAGATTCTTCGTTTTCCTGGCCTTCTTATAACAACTGGCAGACATATGAGGATCCTTACAAAAAGGTAAACATACATGAGTCAGGGAATGCAGACAAAAAGTTTAATAACAGTAAACATGGTGACGAATCTGCTGAACCGGCAAAAAGAAACAGTATTTTTGTTCCTGCCGCAATATGTGTAGGAGTGGCGGTAGTGGTATGCTCTGTCCTAATGGCATTAAATGGGGGGAACAAGACTGAAAAACAGCAGGCAAAGGCACTTGTCTCAAATACAGAGAAGGAAGAAAGCGGTGAAAAAGTTCAGGAGGATAATAATGCAAACACAGAAGTAACTATGCCGCCAGAAAAAGAAGAAGTAGTTACTCCAACACCTGAACCAACGGATACGCCAACTCCGACACCTGAACCAACAGCTACACCAACTCCGATGCCTGAAATAACAGCCAGGCTTATAGACGCCAGTGAAGTGAATCTGGAAGGATTTAATGAGAAATTTTTTAATTCTGCACTTGCATCGTCTGTAATTCAACAGGAGAAAGTAAGTAATGATCCGATTTATGCATTTGATGATGATATACAGACGAGTTGGCAGGAAGGTGTGGTAGGATCTGGAATCGGAGAATCTATTGTAGGATACTTTTCTGAAAGCTGTAAGGTTAAATATTTGATGTTCCGTCTGGGAAACTGGAAAACAGACAGGTATTTTTATGGAAATAACAGACCATCTTGTCTTAGAATTCAAATGGAAGATTTCAGTACAGAAATTAATTTTCCAGATAAATATCAGGAATTTTGGGTGGAACTGAGTTACCCATATGAGACAGAATATCTGAGCCTGACGATCGAGGGGGTTCATGCAGGAACTAGTTGGGACGATACTCCGATTACAGATGTCAGGGCTTTTGGAATATAAGAGGGAGGCGCGTGAAAATGAAAAAAAAGATTCTGGAAATTTTTATGTGGGGAATCTGCATTGTTGCTCTGGCGGTAATGAGTACTGTGGTAGTAAGAGAATATCAGAAAAGCCAAAATTCTCTGGAAATCATACAGCAGCAGATAGAGACAATTGCAACACAGATCGAAGAAGTGAATAAAGCCAATGATAATCTGGAGAAAAGAATTACAGAACTCGAGAAGAAACAGGAAGAAGATAAAAACAGAGAAGGTATAGAAAAGACCACAGTAGAGGATCAGGAACAAAATGAATCAGTTGACGGACAGATCACACAGAGTGGACAAAGTGGAATTACAGATCTGGAAGTGGGGAGCATTGTAGATGCTTCCAAGATAAGCTGGTCAAGCCTGGACAGTTATTTTCAGGCGTATGAAATTGTAGAGGGAGATGCAGTTTACAACAGAATTATCGGAAAATCATACAGAGAAAATAACGATATAGGATTGGCAGATCTCAGATACTTGAAAGTTCTGCATTATAATTTTAATGGAAATGTGCAGGTAGGAGAAGTGATTGTCAACGCACAGCTTGCCGAAGATTTTCTCAGTGCATTTAAATCATTATATGAAGAACATTATGAAATCCAGAGTATGTATCTTATTGACAATTATTGGACAGGAGATGGGGCCACCAGTGACAATGCATCCATTGAAGTGAATAATACATCCGCGTTTTGTTACAGAACCGCAACGGGGAGCAGTAAACTTTCAAATCATGCGTATGGCTGTGCGATTGATATCAACTCGCAGCAGAATCCGTATGTGACATATGATGGAAATGGAAATGGAAGCTGTTATCATGAGAATGCACAGCAATATCTGGACAGAACAAGTGGGCTGGATCATGTAATAACACATGAGGATATCTGTTACCAGATATTTACAAACCTCGGATTTTCCTGGGGTGGTGACTGGAGTAACGGAATAAAAGATTTTCAGCATTTTGAAAAGCCGTTATACTGATAATGGTGACAGTTAGGAGTGAAAAGGTGTGGAAAAGCTAAAATATGCATTTAATAAAATTAAAAATGGATTTATTATGTTTTTCTGTATTATATGGATTTCAATGATCGCATCATTTATGGCAGTGTCGAGGGCAGAAGGCGGTGCAGAAGTAAATGGATTTTTGTGTTTTATATTCTGGATTATATGTGTCTTTTTGGCTGTAAAAAAGACACATCCAGTTATAATAAGTGTGATAAGCACAGTAGTGATGCTTGGAATCCGGGTTTATAAATTTGGTATAGGAGATATTTCCATAGTGGCCTGGCCGATAATGGAGGTATTGGTTACTGTTGGGACACTATATCTTGTTTATCGAGCTATAGTTCCAGATCAGAAAACAAGAGGAACAAGGAAAACTACCACATACCAGCGGCAGACTCAAAAAACAAAACAGAAGTATAATTCAGACTGGTCGTCTCCTTCATATGGAAATGATTACGAAGACGATTATGAGGATGATTATAACGACGACTACGAAAAAAAGCCAAAGGTAAACCGGAGAGAGGTAAGACGTACTTCTGACTATTCAAATTCAGTGAATGAAGAGAAAAGATATGGGTTGATCAATGGATCCGATGAGTATTGGGAATATAAGGATACAGCTGAAAAAATTTACTGGGATTTCTGTGAAGCAAGAACGACAGACGCACGGAGGATGTATAAACAGGAGGGAGAAGCTTTAAAAAGAAAAATGATCTCAAAATACGGAGCAGATGACGAAAGTGTAAAAACTATAATAGAAAGGTTCTTGGATTTACGTGTCTAAAATTATTAACAAAGGAATCAGTAAAATTGTTGCAGTTATTGTCATAGTATTATTGGCATCCTCTTTTAGAGAAATGATGTCGGATGAAGAGTTTTATACAGCATTTGGCGGTCTTATGGGAACATTGCCATTTGCGAAGCAGATTACAGATATAGTATGTAAAATATTGAAGTATCAGAATAATATTCCGGTATTTTCAAATGTAACAATATTGGAAGATATATTGAAACTGGCGATTATGGCATTCCTTCAGCCGTTCGCCGGAACTGCCCTGACAGGTCTTTTTCTTAAAGTACCGAGTAATTATAAAGAACGGGAAGAATATATGGAAGGCACAGTCTACAAAATGAAAGAACTGGCTGTTAATGTGATTTCAGCCCCGATACTGGCGTTGTTGGCAGCGTATCCTACAACGATGATTATAGAATACGTTAAAAATAATCTGGGCAACATCAGTTCTGTAATCGTTGCGGTTGCTTCAGTAGTGGGGGTGTTTGCGGTATCGCTTATTCCATTGATAAAATCTGACGTATCTATGTTAAAAGCATTTTTGTGGAGACTGACAGGAATGCTTGTGGGCGGTATGATAAAATCTTATGGAATCAATGCTATGAGTCTGGCTTTGTATATTGGCATTTTAAAGGGAATGCCAGGGATGATTGGTGGTTCTGTACTTGGATTGATTATCTGGTTAATTATCTTTGATGTAGGAATGAAACTGATCAGAGAATCAATAGTAAGCTTGTGATTGTGACAAAAGATAGCAGCCTATGTCAAAGGTTTGATGAAAGGAACAGGAAGTAGTATGAATAATTTAAAAAGATTTACAGAAGCACAGTATCGTGATTATGAACAAGCTCTTAAAGAAATTAAAAATGGAAGAAAAGAAAGTCATTGGATGTGGTATATTTTTCCGCAGTTGAAAGGTTTGGGACGAAGCTATACTTCAGATTTTTATGGCATAGTGGATTTGGATGAGGCAAAGGCATTTTTGCAGGATCCGTATCTGGGTAAGAACTTACAGGAAATTTCAGAAGCATTATTAAATCTGGACAATGATAATGCAACTCAGATCATGGGAAGACCGGATGACATGAAACTGAAATCTTCCATGACCTTATTTGCCTGTGCAGATCCGGAAAATGCTGTTTTTGAGAAAGTACTGGAAAAATTTTATAATGGACGTAAAGATGGGCGGACATTAAAAATGCTTTCGAAGGAAAGCAGAGAATAATTGATATGATTAAAGAATATCATTTTGTGGGAGAAGAGCCAATAAAGTTTGACGATTCGAAAACAGTGAAAGAACTGGTAGAATTAGAAAAAGTGGGATATATTAAAAAGCCAATTTTACGAATAACTGTACAGGTACTTGCATATCCAAAAGAGAATTATGTAAAATTCATAGAAAGCTGTAATCCTGTTTTGGACGCACCAATAATTGATTTGGAAAAATCATTGCCAACAGATGGAATTGTGACATTGGTTTTAGCATAATAGCAGGTTTGAGAATCATAATTTGTATCGATTCTCAGACCTGCCATTTCTATTCTACAGTAGATTCTGGTGTATTTTATTTCTTCCGTCTGCACAGCCAGAAGCATCCGAATGCAGGAATCTGCACTCCTTTGGCTTCGAGTTCGCGGCCGGAGATCAGGTCGGTGTACATGCCGTCGTCTTCGTTGATCCATGCAACCTTGTCAAATTCACTGAAGTTATAGATACCGATGAATTTCTCATCATCGTTTTCACGCACGAGAGCAAGGATAGAATCATCCCAGGTATCAATAGTGCGGATCGGTACATCGCTGTTGAATACGCTGTGTTCCATACGGAGATGTTCCAGCTTGTCAAGTACAGGGAAGAGTTTGCCCTGCACAGTTTCCGGACGATTACGGTTCTCGGCGAGATCCCATCGGAAGTTTCCTCTGTGGAGGTAACGGGAATCGGCAGCTTTATCCGGATCATCCTTGTAGGAGTAATCGTTGAGCTGTGCAATTTCATCACCGCTGTAAATGACCGGAATACCGGACTGTGAAAGCATGAAAGCGTGCAGGGTGATGTCATAGCGGATCGCACGGTCAACGCCTTCTTCATTCTGTTCAAATCCAAAACGTTCAATACCGCAGAGAGAAGCAGTAGTTCCACAGAGTCTTGCATCACCAAGACGTGGATCATCGTTATAAAGTTCTCCTCGTGCAAATGAATTCGGATATTTTCCTGTAAGGAAATCATTCAGGTATTTCTTATGAGGTACTTCCTGAATACCGAAGTTTTCCAGATATTCATAATCCAGCCCTTTTCTTCCCTGGACAGCCAGGATTCCCTGACCTGCTGCCGGAACCATTTCTTCTGTATCAAAATACCTGCTGATCCTGTTTTCAAGCCCCAGACGTTTCAAACCGGCGGCTGCAAGAACTAACGCAGAATATTCTCCACTATCCAGCTTTTCCAGTCTGGTCTGAAGATTTCCACGAATACTTTTCACCTGCATATCCGGGTAAATTTCTTTCAGCTGCAGCTTTCTGCGAAGGCTGGAACAACCGATAGGCTTTAAAGGATCCAGAACATCACAGCCTTTTGGGAGAACCAGCACATCTCTTACGTCTTCCCTTTTTGAAAAAGCAAGTATGGGGAGCTTCTCCGGGACTTCCATAGGCATATCCTTCAGGCTATGAACAGAAAGCTGACTTCTGCCCTCTAAAAGCGCCCGATCCAGTTCCTTTACAAAAAGGCCTTTTCCTCCAATCTTATCCAGAGTACGGTCCAGTATTTTGTCTCCTGTAGTCTTCATGGTCAGGAT
>OLSL01000580.1_pt1 | contig 39477 bp, 34 predicted proteins | sample 1672511 | NCBI WGS metagenome assembly OLSL01 (sample SAMEA3136694, study PRJEB25190) | human gut metagenome | biome: human gut; feature: human-associated habitat; material: faeces | place: Austria | collected 2013
TTCTGGCGAGGATAGCGGAACTAACGGTGGAAGCCATCAGCCCGGAACAGGTCAGTCAGATTTCCGGCTACCTCGACACTTGGGAGGATGTATCCTTTGATGACAAGCGGCGTGTGGTGGATTTGATGATTACCACCATAGCCGCCACAAGCGATAGTTTGAATATCACATGGAAAATCTGACGGGTGGAACCCCTCCCGTCAGATACCTACCCTGTGTAGTCCCTTGTAAACTGTACTTTTCCTCCATAAAAATAAAAAGCGCACCGCCCGAGGGCGATACGCTTCGCAGGCACACAAGTGCGCTACGCGTCTCTATTCTTTTACCACACCCGCCGGGAAATGTCAATGGGTTGGGCACATAACGTTTTTATTATGTTAACCTATCCTCTGTGTCCACGACCTTACCGTACCAGAATTTCCGCACCGGGTCATACAGCACTGCTTACAATCACCGCAGCCAAACGTTACATCTCCCCCACATAAACCAAAAGACCGGCTCACGCCGGTCTTTTGGTTTACATAATTTAGTTTTTCTTCCCGTGCTGCGCCTTCATGCGCCGCTCGTGGTTCAGGATGGTCTTGCGGATGCGGAGGTTCTTGGGGGTGACCTCCAGCAGCTCGTCATCCGCCAGGAATTCCAGGCACTGCTCCAGGCTCATCTTCCGGGGCGGCACCAGACGCAGGGCGTCATCGCTGCCGGCGGCACGGGTGTTGGTCAGCTGTTTCTTCTTGCAGACGTTGACCACGATGTCCTCCTGCTTGGGGCTGATGCCCACTACCATGCCCTCGTACACGCCCACGTTGGGGCCGATGAACAGCACACCGCGCTCCTGCGCGTTGAACAGACCGTAGGTGATGGACTCACCGGTCTCGCTGGCCACCAGAGAGCCGGTATTGCGGCGGGTCAGCTCACCCTTATAGGGGGCGTAGCTGTCAAACACGCTGGCCATAATGCCCTCGCCCCGGGTATCCGTCAGGAACTCGTTGCGGTAGCCGAACAGACCGCGGCTGGGCACCAGAAACTCCACCTTCATGCGGCTGCCGATGGGGGTCATTTCCTGCATATCCGCCTTGCGGGCGCCCAGCTTCTCGATGACCGCGCCCACACTCTCGGCGGGCACGTCCACCACCAGGCGCTCGATAGGCTCGCACTTCTTGCCGTCGATGGTCTGGTACAGTACACGAGGGGGCGACACCTGGAACTCGTAGCCCTCGCGGCGCATGGTCTCGATGAGGATGGACAGGCTCATCTCGCCGCGGCCTGCCACGTTGAAGGCGTCCATAACGCCCTCGATCTCGCTGACGCGGAGGGACACGTCCTTCAGCGTCTCGCGGAACAGGCGGTCACGCAGCTGGCGGCTGGTGACGAACTTGCCCTCGCGGCCGGCGAAGGGACTGTCGTTGACGGAGAAGGTCATCTCCACCGTGGGGGCGCTGATCTTCACAAAGGGCAGCGGCTCCACGCAGTCGGGCGCGCAGATGGTATCGCCGATGGTGATATCGCCGATGCCGCTGAGGGCGATGATATTGCCCGCCGTCGCTTCGGTGATGGGCACCTTGCCCAGACCGGCGAACTCGTACATACTGACAGCCTTGGCCTTCTTGGCCGGGGCGTCGGGGTCGTGGTAGTTGCACACGGCGATCTCCTGATTCTGCTTCAGCACGCCGCGCTCGATACGGCCGATGGCGATACGGCCCACGAACTCGTTATAGTCGATGGAGCTGACCAGCATCTGGAAGGGCTGGTCCAGGTCGGCCTCCGGCGCGGGGATGTAGTCCAGAATGGTATCGAACAGCGGCTTCAGGTCCGTGCCCACCACGTCGGGGGAATAGCTGGCGGTACCGTTGCGGGCGGAGCAGAACAGCATAGGGCTGTCCAACTGCTCGTCGGTGGCGTCCAGGTCCAGCAGCAGCTCCAGCACCTCGTCGATGACCTCGTGGATGCGCTGGTCGGGACGGTCGATCTTGTTGATAACCACAATAACACGATGGCCAAGCTCCAGCGCGCGGCTGAGCACGAAACGGGTCTGGGGCATAGGGCCCTCGGCGGCGTCCACCAGCAGGATGACGCCGTTGACCATCTTCAGGATACGCTCCACCTCGCCGCCGAAGTCGGCGTGGCCCGGGGTATCCACGATGTTGATCTTGGTGTCGCCGTACTGGATGGCGGTGTTCTTGGCCAGAATGGTGATGCCGCGCTCACGCTCCAGGTCGTTGGAGTCCATGACGCGCTCCACCGTCTCCTGGTTCTCGCGGTACACGCCGCCCTGCTTGAGCATCTGGTCCACCAGCGTGGTCTTGCCGTGGTCGACGTGGGCGATAATGGCCACGTTTCTCAGTTTTTCGTTCTGCAAAGGTAAAAACCCCTTTCTCTCGGGTAAATTCACTAACCTTTGTATTATATGCCTGCAAAGAACCGATTGCAAGCCCTTTCGTCAACTTTTTCGCCGCGGCGCCGTTGACAAATGCCGCCGCCTACGGTACAATACCAGTTGCACACGCCTCCGTAGCTCAGTTGTATAGAGTGACCGCCTCCTAAGCGGCAGATTGTTCGATTCCTTCGAGCAGTAAAAATTGCATAAAACTTATAAATGTCTCAGTAGCTCAGCTGGATAGAGCACACGCCTCCTAAGGACAGGGACATCAATTACCAATGGCACCAATTCCCCTACAATTTCACAATATGCGTCTGTAGCTCAGTTGGATAGAGCGCGAGCCTCCTAAGCCCGAGGCCCCCGGTTCGAGCCCGGGCAGGCGTACCAAAAACGCTGTGATCTCAACGGATCGCGGCGTTTTTTCGCTTTTGAGTGCGTTGTTTCAATGGCAGCGGCAGCATCCGAAATTCAGCCGCTACATCTTGTTTGGCACCCCTTTTTCATATCGAACCGGTTTTTGTATTTTTCGCCGTTTGGCACCACCTTGGCACCATGGCACAAATCAGTCATTTGCAACCCTGGTTCGATATGAGCGATGTGAGCGCACTCAAGAGTTCAGGGGATTGCTGGAGCTGTACGATGATACTCTGCACGTCCAATGCAGTCTGTGGTTCATCAGGCGCTTTCACACTGCGCAGATCTGGGTTTGCGTAAAACGCACTTTCAAACTTCTGGGCATTGACCTTGCGGTCTTCATCAAGAATGTGCGCATAGACCTTTGTGACCATATCGGCCTGCGAATGCCCTGTGTCGCCCTGTGTGGCTTTGATGTCGCCGTGATTAAGTTTCAACTTATAAGTCGTGCTGGAATGGCGGAGAGAATGAAACACCACATTAGGGAGCTTAGCATCCCGCTTCAATCTCCGGAAAGCATTGGAAATAACTGTTTCCTCGCAGGGGCGTCCATTTGGCAGTGCTACAACGAGATTGTAGTCGAGGTATTCATCACCCAGAAACTCTTTTTGCTTATCCTGCGAATCCTTCCACTCCCGCAAAATGTAAGCCACTGTTTTGGGCATCCACACCTTACGAACACTGCTTTCCGTTTTAGGCGTTTTCAGCACGATCACCGTGCTGGCATTTTCCAAGTACATGGTTCGGGGGAATTTTTTGATGATTTCTTCTTCGCCCAAAATAGCAAGGGAGGATTCCTTCACACGAGCCAGCTCTTTCTCCACACACAGATAGGCGTTGTCGTTGGCAATATCCGCATCGGAAATGTGAATGTTGTCCCAGGTCAGGCCAACGATTTCTCCGATTCGCAATGAGCAGGCAAACGACAGGTTGATAGCAACATAAAGACGCCCATCTTTACATTCATCCAACGCCTTTCGAATCGTCGCCGCATCCCATATCTCACGGGGTTTGCGCTTGACCTTTGGCAGAGTTGTGTTATCAAACGGGTTCTTTGCGACGATGTCCCAGCGTACAGCCTGTTTGAAAGCGCATCGAAGGAGTTTATTGATACGCTCAATATTGGCAGGTGTCATGTACTCCGTTTTGCTGTATCGGTTCTTAAAAACAGGGCATTTCGTCCTTTGCAATGTTGTAATAAACCGATCCGCTGCGATGGTAGTTACGTCCTGCATCAGTGTGTCGCCAAGCAGCGGGGCAATATAGTTGCGGATCAGCCCCGTATTGGCTTCATAGGTGCTGGGGCTCCATTTTTTCACCCCATACAAGCTCACAAAGTCATCGAGAAAGGCGGAAACGGTCGTCTTATTGGGTGATATAAAGGTGCGGTTGCCTTGTTTATATTCAATCTCTGCCTTGCGGTGCTTTGCTTCCGCTTCCGTATTAAAGGACTCCCATTTCTGTTTCTTTTCTCCGCATTCATTGAAATAGTAATAAACGACATGATATTTGCCTCTACGTCTTTTGATAGATGCCATAATAAACCTCCTACAGCGTCTGTTTATCCAGCCAATCATCAAAGGACACTTTGGAAACCCTGATGGAAGAACCGATCCGCACCATCTTGAACACGCCGGAGTGGACAAGGTTGTATGCAGCAGTTCTCCCGATACCAAGAATTTTTGCGATTTCCTCAACGGTGTATGTCCGCTTTCCGCCAAGGCTTTTGTTGGTGTCTCCGTGGTCAATACTCATAGCAGCCTCCCTTCTGTGACCACAGCACCATGCTTCAAAGGAATTGTAGCATGGTGCTGTGATACGCGCAAAAAATTGATATGGAATTATATCAGTGGAGGAAGCTCCTATTCTTGGCAACGGATGGGAGCTTCCTCTACCAATACACCTTCAGATGCATCTATTTCAAATTCATCTAAGGAAAAATCTCAAGCAAAACAGGCGGCTGGTGGCTGCCAACCTCACGGGAATCTCACCCCGGCCCATGCTGATGGGTGCGCCGCACGATGCTTTGAGGGCGTCCAATGCGGGAGTATCTTTAAGGGTGCCGATGGTCATGGCCAACAGAGTGCCGCTCTGTTTCGGGACAACTCCTGTTTCGCTCCCTCCCGTGCGGAAGATCATGGCGGGCGCTGTCCTCTGGCTCACACCGGCACGAACGTACCTGTCTGCTTTATGACACGCAAAGTGCGCTTTTCAAGGAGCATGGGGCATATAGGCCCGCAGCCGAGGTCAATACACGATTGACGGCAGCTGCCAGTCTATATAAAACCCACAGCGGCAGCGCAAGGGGGATACGCCGCCGCTGTGGACGGAGGGGGCTAAACCGTGTAGAGCTTACTTGCGGAGAAAAGCAGCTACCATATCAATGAACTGCGCGTTCGTTGGTGGCTGCGACAACGGGTGGCCCGCAATACGCTCAAGTAAGCTGTGGTCAGGCTGTTTCCAACACGCTTGCACAAGGGTTCGGAGGTTTCTTTCCACGCAGTTGGCGGTAGTATGAAAATACTGTGCCGCTTGGCTATAGAGTCTTTTCGTGATCAGCAGGACATACTCCGGCTTCTCCTGCACCTGTTCCAACATATACACGGCAAAGTGAAACCCAGACAGCTTTCCGGATACACCCAAGAGACGCAGCAAACGTTCAGCGTCCAAAGACACGTTCTTTTCCAGTTCCGAAACGTAGCAAACTAAAGGCACTGATGTTCCCTCCTGTCCTGTGTATTTTGAAAGCCAGCACTTGTTAAATCGCGGTGGGCCTCTTGCCGGTGGACATACGCTGTTTTGTTCTTGATATGCTAATTTTACACGATTTATGGCCGTTTGTGTCATAGTTTCGTTCTACAATGGTCTACGTGAATGCGATGTTTTTTGTATGGAATTGTCGATTTTTTGAACTTCTATGATAAAAAGCACCGCCAGCAAAGCAGCGTGATTGCCGCTTTGCTGGCGGTGTTTCTATACAGTTCTTTTGTTTAAGCCTTACTTCCCTATGCTGTGCGATGTGGCATCAGCTTCCGGTGGAGTAGCCTCCGCCTACATCATAGCCCAGATCGCAGGTGTAAACCCAGTTCACCACATCGCCGTTTTGCAGGGCATAGCGGGAACAGCCGTAGTTGGGGAACCATCCGTTGACGCTGTACATCCACCCGGACAGGCTTCCCACATCAAACTCATAGAGGTTGTTGATACCCTCTACATACGCGCTGTTGTACATGGGCGTCCAGTTTGACTCCATGTGGATGGCGTTGTCCTGACAGACGCGCTGAAGGACATCGAATACGCTCTCGCCCTCGCTGAACTCTACCTCCGTGGCAGGAAAGATAACGCCGTCCGCCGGTACGAGAAACTTCTTGCTCTCCACACATTTGTCCATATTATCCAGAATGGTCTCACAAGAGATGGAGAAAGTACAGGTGTGGGTCGTAGTGGTATCCACCGTCGTATCCTGCGGCTCTACCGGGGCGGGCTTTCCCTCCGGAATGGGATCGGTCATGTATTGTCCCTTATCGCCGGTGTCCTCCGGCTGTGCCTGATTCTGCCCACAGGCAACGCAGAACAGCAGCAAGAATATTGTCAGAAACAGGGAAACGATATGTCTGCACTTCGCTCTCATGTCACTGCTCCTTCTTGATGCGACGGTAGCGGCGCACCATGCCGAGAGCCAGCAGGGCGGCCACGATGACCGCCAGCAATATCGCTCCCAGCGGCGTTTCCGTCAGGGCAGAACCTACGATCTCGAACACGCTGCTGCCCGTACCGTCCGGGCCAAACTTGCCGTTTTCGGCGGCCTGGAGGTAGGTGAGGGCGGAGATCGTATCAGATACACCCATGTTGGGGTTATCATACCTTGGTAAGATTTCCAAATTGTCCAGCGGTGCTTCCACATCGAAATTGCTGATGAATCCCACGCCGTCCACATAGAACGTTTGCATGGCGTCTGCCACGGTGTTGCCGTTCTTCACAAAGCGCTCATCTTCCAGAGAAATGTCAAGCGCCTCCATCATCTTCAGAACAGCCAGCGTCACTTCCCCATCCGGCGTTTCTTTGCTCATGTTGGCAAAACTGCCGTCTGCCAGCTGCACGGAGGACAGGTATTCCAAACCTGCATCAATAGCCTTAGCCACATACTCTTTATCCGCATACGGTGCCAGTGCGGTCAAGGTCTCCGCCGTGTAGCGTGCATCATCCCTCCACGAGGTATCCGCATGACCTTGTGCGATATTGACACCATAGTAGCTGTCAAAGCCTCCATCGGGAGTCTGATCTGCAAGAATGCGTGTCGCATATTTGTCCACAACAGCACCTACATCCACGCCGCGGGAACGCCAGACAACAGGATCAACTGCGGCAATATCCTCCATGAAGCTGTTGAAGTCGTAAGTAGATGTAGCTACTAACTTATCGGTATTCGTCAGCACGGCCAAGTAGTCCAAGCCGTTGATGTCACCGGGGTCCATGCCAAGATACTGCATGGCGCGCACCGCACCGGCGGAATAGGTTGAGGACGTTCGCCCTAAATAGTATTCGCTGCTGGCTCCCACCATGGCGGTCATGATCTCCTGCAGCTTTTCCGTTTCAGCCTTTGTCAACTCTATATTTGCATTTTGCAAAGTCAACAACTGCGCGGAAAATGTGCTGATCTCATTATCTGATATTTCACGAGGGGTAGTCAGCACATCTTCAAATTCACCTATAACTCGACTGGCCAGCCCTTTAGTTTCCTGTTTCAACATCTGCTTGTAGTTCAGCTTTGTGCTTATGTCTCCACCTGCGGGTGAGGTGACACTGCCATGGTTAATGGATGTTTCTTTTGCCATAACACGGATAGCCGCGATTCCCGGAAATGCAGTCCCATTGAGGTAATCCCGCCTTATCACAGACCTGTCGGGGTCATCGGGCGCATCCGGGTCGCTCATGGTAGTCCATGAAGATATCCCCCATCCGATAGGTGTGTATGTACCATCTGAATAGCCCCAATGCGTTTCTTCCCGATAGAACCCCTGTCCGGGCTTAGGTGCTTCCTCAAAATAGAAATCCTGATACCACCCCATCATGCCGTCCAGCACGGTGTGACCGTCCTTGGTAAAGCGCTCGTCCGTGAGGGAAATACCCAGCGCGGCCAGCATCTCCAGCACCGCCGCGTCCTCCTCTACGTCCTCATCACCGTACTTGACGAACCCGCCGCTGGGGAGCTGCTGCTCAGAGAGATAAGTTAGCGCCTTGTCAATGGCCGCGGACACATCCTTGCGGCTTTGGTAGGGCGCAAGGGCCTGTGCAGATTTTGCGGTCAGTAGGATGTAGTCGAAGCGATCCGGCTCATCGTCCACGCCCTTTTGCTTCAGCTCAGCGGGCCACTTAGAGGTATAACGGAACTCGCCGCTGCTCTGCTGACGGGCCAGCGCCTCGGTCAGAAGCTGCTCCCGCAGCGCGCTGAACTCGTCCTTCTTACCCGCATCACCTGCGGCGTCCAGGTCCAGCAGCATATCCAACCTGTCCTCGTCCGCCTCCACTAACTCCGGCTTCCGCAGGGCGTCCATGAGGTCGTGACCGGCGAAGTCGGTCACATCCAGTCCCATAGCCGCTACCGTGCGGATAGCGCCGGGGATGTAGGCCGTCTTGCCCCGCTTGACCGCAAGATCCAGCCAGTCGGCCAGCGCTTGCAGGTATTCGTCGTAAAAGCCGCCGGGGACAGTCGCGCCGGAGGTCCACAGGGCATAGATCGCCTTGGCGTTTTCCTCCTGCGTGGCCGTGGCAAGGTAGTCCTTGCTCTCGCTGACACGCTGGATGACCAGTTGCGTCACCGTCTGATATGCCTGCTCCGCCTCGTCCGTCCAGCCGTCCGTGGGAGCAGCTTGTGCTACGATGGGCAAAAGCATCACCAGCGCCAGCAGTGTGGTGAGTAATCTTGTGATATGCTTTCTCATTTGCTCTCCCTCCTGCGGCGAACGACCACCGTCACGGCCACCATGACGACCACCGCGCCGCCGATGATAAGGAACAGATTTCTCTGCGCCGCGTCTGTCTGTGCCTTCACCGCAAGTACGGTATCCCAGTTTTGGACAAGTTCCTTGTCATGGTCGGACAGCGCCTTGTACCGCTTCACCAACCTGTCCACGGTGGACTTCTCGCCCAGTCCCGGCTCGGTCATGGAGATGATCTGCTCCTGGATGTCCGCGTTCAGGCTCCCGATCTCCGCGTACAGCGCGTCAATCTTCTCCTGCGCCGCCGTCAGCTTCTCCATGTACCTGTCATAGCCGTCAAATTCACGGCTCATCTTCAACCGCTCCAGCAGGAAGGCCACCTCCTCCGCGTCCTCCGTGGACAACGCGTCGGGCAGCGCGTCCACGCGGCTTTGCAGCTCCTGCGTAAACTCATAGCTGCCGGCGAAGGACACCTCGCTCTCCTCCGGCGTCAGTATCTTGGAGGATACGCCGCCGGGGCGGAAGTCGTACAGCGGGCTCATGCCCTGCGCCTGCCGCCACACGGACACCAGCGCCAGTAGCGCCTGATCCGTGGCCATGCTGTCGCTCTCCCCGGGTACGGCGGAGGGATTACCCTCATCCAGCTCGTAGGAGTGGGCAAAGCCGCCGTCCTCCTGTTGGTAATAGAACAGCGCGTCCAGCAGGTTCAGTCCGTTCTTCACAAAGCGGGGGTCGTTCTGCGGGTCGATGCCCACGCTGCACAGGGAGATGATGACCTGCGAGGTGGACTCGGAGTTCCGCGTGCCCCAGCTGCGGAACTCCGCCGTGTCCAGCTGGAGCTGCGACAGGCGCTCCAGCGCTCTGTCCACAGGGTCCTTCACATTCAGGGTGGAGGTGCGGTAGTATGGCCCCATGGACTGTATGGCCATGGCCGTGATGTCCGGATCGGCGGTGCTGCCCTGCGCCACCCGCAGGTTAAAGCCGTCGTCGCTGAGCTGATAGGACAGGATGGTCTTTACCAGCTCCGTGCGGGTATAGCTGGCGCCTGCGGGGATGGTGTACTTCATGCTGTCCAGCGTAATCAATCCCCAGAGCCAGCCGTTCAGCCCCTGCCGTCCCAGATCCGCCGTTTTGCCCCGGTCATACACGCCGTCGGCGATCAGGTTGATATCCGCGCCGTTTTCATCCCTGCCGAAGTGGGTGGGGTCGCCGCCGCACGCCAGCACCGCCAGCGCGATGCGGTGCCATTCCGTCGCCTTTGTTCTGTCCAGCTTGTCCGGCTCGCGGTATTTCCGCTCCACATACGTTCTCAGCGCCGCCAGATAGCTGTCGTAGTCGTCCTCCGCGCCATAGCGGGACAGTCCGATGGGCAGCCAGTCGGCAGCGGTGCTGCCGGCATAGGTCAGCAGCTCGCCGCTCAGCAGCGGCTGACCCTCCGCCACGCCCTGCTGCGCCCGCTTCCACGCCAATATGCCGTCGATGGCCTCGGTGATGTCCGACACGCTGTATTTTCCCTTGGGCACCACCTGACGCTGGTTGGTCTTTGCCGCCGCGTCTGCCTGCTGCTGCGTCATGGGCGTGACGCTGATGGTCACGTCACCGGTGAACGTACCGTTCTTGAACTGCACGCGGCCGAGGATGTTGGAGCCCTCCACCGGCGTGATATTGCCCCACGTCTCCTCGCTCCATTGGGCATCCCTGCCGATCTGGATCTCCACCGTACCGGTGAAGAAGTCGGGATGCTCCAGCGTGACCGACTGCACATAGTACATCCCATTGATGGAGATACCGCAGGCAGCTTCATCCTCTTTGTTTTTGCCCACAGCCAGCGACACACGGGCGACCTTATTTGTGGGCAGGGTATGCCCTTCGTTGGCCGTCAGGTTCAGCACATCTGCGCTGTCTACGCCCACTTTCTCAAACACCCAATAGGGCAGATTATTCCCTGTTGGGGCGTTGACGGTGATGCTGTATCCCGCCGCGTAAGCTGCGGGTATCATGCCAAATACCAGCGCCAGCGCCAGCAGAAACGCCGCCCAATTCCGCACTTTTCTTCTCACAGAGGCATCCCTCCCATTTCCGTTTATATAGCCGTATTCGCGTGGACGGAAATTCCGCCCACGCGAATCGGCAGACTGACTCCTAAGAGCCGTCTATATCACTTATTTCTCGTCATGCTCGTCACGCTTGACCTTGTGGTAGCGGCGTACCGCGCCCACGATGATCAGCGCCGCGATGACGGCCACGATGCTCCAGACGAGGATGGGATTCTCACGCACCACCGTGCCGATGACCTCCCACACGGAGTTACCGCTGGCACCGCCCTCGGTATCCTGTCCGTCCGGCACATCCTCCGGCGCCTCCGTGGTCTGGGACTCGTTGGTGGTATCGGTATCAGGCTCCTCCGCCGTTTCGGACAGATTTTCCATGCTCACCTGCTGGGCATCCAGCCACACGGGGAAGGTCATGGAGGTGCCGCTGGACTCCCACTTGGCATACAGGCGATCTGCCAGCGCCAGCAGGCTGTCGGTATACTGGGTGAAGATGCTCTCCACCGTACCGCTGGCCATGCCGCTGCCGGTGGTCAGCCATGTGCTGAACGTGGCCTCCGTGCCGGAGGTCATGAACCTCTGGAGCGCCTTGCTGATGGCGTCGCCGTCCTTGCCGGCCACGCCGCTGTGCTCATTCAGGCTGGCCAGCAGCGCCTGCGCCAAGGCGGAGGCCTCATCGGTCTTTTTCGCCGCAGCAGCCGCGGCCATGTTGTCCAGACTGTTGGAGATCAGGGCGCGCAGCACGTTGGGAGAGTCCTTCAGCCACTGGGCGAAGGTCTTGCCGCCGCCGTTGCTGCCCCACTCGGTATAGGCGGACAGCACCAGCCCCTTGACGTTGTACTCCACGTCCATGTTCATGCCGTCCTGCAGACCCTCGTCGTTCTCATCGCCTGTGCCTGCGCCGCTGCCGCTGCCGGATCCGCTGCCGCTGCCTCCGCCGCTGCCAGCGCTGGCGAAGGTCGCCACGACCTTTGCGTTGGCCGCGCCCAGTGCAAAGCTGCCGGGATTGGCGAGGTCAGAGGTCGTGCCGGTGCTCATCAGATCCAGCGTCAGGCTCTTGAGCGCAAAGCTGCTGTCCTTGGGCGTGGCGGTGACGGTCACCTTGGTGCCGCTGGGTCCATAGACCGCATTGTCCGCGTCGCCGGTGCGGCCGTCGCCGCGCTTGATGGTCGCCGTGCCGCCGGTACCGCAGGTCGCCTGTGCGCGATAATAGCTTTGAGCCTTGTCCGCTGCGGGCAACAGTTTGGGATAGCCCTTTGTGGTATCCTGCGTCCACCAACCGACGTGTGCACCAGTGCCGCCATCTACACCCCATGCTACCTTGCCGCTGGCGAAGTCGTCAAGGGTAGCAGGCGTGCCGCCCATCGTACTGGGGAACTCCGTGTCACTGTTGGCGAGGTAGTAGCTGTCGCTGACGGTGCATTGCTTTGATGCCACACCGCTGATGGGAACATGGCTCGTCTTGTTGTAGGTAAAGCAGTTGCTGATCTTCCCCTGTCTCGCAATACCAAAAGCAAGCAGGCCATTCACGGACGCAACAGCCGTTACCTCTCCGAAGTTCGCGCAGAACTCCATGGTATACCACGTGTAACCCGAATTATTGTTGGCGGCAATGCCTGCCCCGCAGGTCTTGCCGGTGATCTTGCCGGTGTTGACGCTCCTTTTCGCCACGCCGCTGCACAGGATACCCGCTGCGATATCGCCGGTGATCGCGCCGCTGTTGGTGCAGCCCTCGACCTTGCCCCTGGTGCTGAGGACGGCAATACCGGCGGCTCGCCCTGAGGCTATGATCTCCCCCGTATTGCTGCAATTCGTGAAGCTGCTGTTTGGGTCGTTAGTTCTTGCGTTGAATCCCAAGAGACCTGCGGCGGCATTTTCACCATGGACAGTGCCGCTGTTGGTGCAGCCGGAGAAGTCCATCGCTGTCGTCCCGTTGTAGCTGCCCACAAGACCGCCCGCTGTATGTCCCGTGACAGCCCCTTCATTTCGGCAGTTCTTCACGGTAAGGGTGTCTCCGCTATAACTGGCGCACAACCCGCCAGCAGCGGAAGTCGTGTCATATTGATAGCCCCCGGCCTTTACCGTAACATTGCTGGTAACATTCTCCAGCGTTACTTTCCCGGTAATGTTGCCCGCCAGACCACCTGCACCCCAATACGCAGCTACGCTGCCCGCAACGGTCAGATTCTCAATACGTATACCGGCGTCACCGCCAATGATGCTGCTGAACAGGCCACGACTATGCTTGCCGGTTTCAATAGACTCCGACACATCCACAGTGATTGTATTGCCGTTACCCTTCAGATTGCCGCGGAAGAAAAACGGCTCATAGGCTTCGGGCAAAGTGATGCTGTCTGTCAGGCTGAACCACACGCCCGTGTAATTGTCATACACTGCGGCCTGCGCTTGCATTTCCGCCCAATCCTCTGCCGTTTGGATCCGGTACGGATCCGTTTCCGTTCCGCTTCCCTCCCAAATATTCTTCCACACAGCGTACAGCTTCAGATCCTCGCTGACGGTGATCTCCTGACCGAACGCATAAGCTGTCCCTGTACCGTCCGCGCTTGTGTTCCAGCCCTCCATCTTCTTACCCTTACAGGTGAAGCCACTGCCGTCTTTGATCGTATACTTGGTGTCCTTTTCCACGGTGTCGGTGATACTGCCACTTCCCCCATTCGCATAGTAAGTAACCGTCACCTTGTTTTCTTCCGGCGCATCGCTTGCCGCCTTGAACACAGGGGCATACGGCTCCACGGAGCTGTTTTCCCACGCTGCGGCGTCGTTGGTCTTTGCCCAATCGTTCAGCAGTGCCACCAGTTCACTCTCGCCTACCATGTATTTCGTTTCGGCGCCCTCGCCGTTCTTTGTGATGGTCTGTTCTGCGCCGGTTCCATCAACGTAGACGCTCTTGTCCTCGTTGTTTACCTTGCAGAGGTAGTAGCAGTTCTGCGCCGTGCCGCCATATCCCACGATGCCTCCGGCAAACGTATCGCTTCCGTCGGCAGGTACCGCAAGAGTTCCCACTGCATAGCTGTTCTGAACCTTTCCGCTGCCCTCTATCTGCCCGACGATACCACCGGCGCAAGTAAGTTCAACGCCGGACATTTCGCCTGTATAAAAGCAGTTCTTGATGGTTGTATTGCCACTTATATTTCCTGCGATTCCTCCAATATAGGAACCCATTGTATCAATTATTTTTACGCTGCTTATGCAGTTCACGATCGTGGCACTGGCAGCATTCCCCGTAATACCGCCATCGCAGGCGATACCTCCTTCAGATACTTCTCCGGACACTGTCAGATTTGATACAGTTCCGCTGTTTATGTTCCCGAACAAACCGATCATCGCGCTGCCGGAGTCATCAGTATTTTCCAGTTTCAAGTTAGCCACACTGTGCTGGCCGCCGTCAAACACGCCCTTGAAGGGATTTCCCTGCGTGCCAATCGGCGTCCATACCTGATTATTCAGATCAATATCCGCCGCCAGCTTGATGGTCTTGCCGGAGAAATTCACCGCGGCAATCGAGTTGTTGTCCGCGTCCTTTGCCGTGCCGTTCACCAACGTGGTCAGTCCCGCCAGCTCTGCGGCGGTGCTGATCTCAAAGGTGTCCTTGCTCGCGTCGTACCAGTTGGTGTCAACTGTACCGTCCCACGGAGTCGGCACATCGCTTGCCGCCTTGAACACAGGGGCATACGGCTCTTCGGCACTGTTTTCCCATTCTGCAGCGTCGTTGGCCTTCGCCCATGCGTTCAGCAGCGTCGCCAGCTCGCTCTCGTCCACCATGTACTTCGTTTTGGCGTCCTCGCCGGTTTTCGTGATGGCCTTTTCGGTGCCGGCTGCATCCATATAGACGCTCTTATCCTCGCCGTTCACCTTGCAGAGGTAGTAGCAGTTCTGCGCCGTGCCGGAGCCGACAATACCGCCCGCTGTTCCGCTGCCCTCGGCGTTGACTGTACCAAAGTTATAGCAGTTAGAAACAGTGGCTTCGCTGCCGTTACCCACAATACCCCCGGCAACGTTGAGCGGGCTATCTTGTATACCCGAAACGGAGCCAAGATTATAGCAATTGATAACCGTTCCGGCGCAGTTGCCCACAATACCGCCGACATAGGCTAGTGCACTCACTGTACCGCGGAATCCGCAATCCGTGACCGTAACACCGGTTTCAACTTTTCCCGCAATGCCGCCCGCTATATTTTTGTTTACCGAAACAGTTCCGGTGACAATGAGATTCTGCACGGTTGCACCGGTTCCAATATACCCAAACAAACCTTGGCAGGTGGCAGCGGACTCAATATATAAACCACTGACAGTATGCCCCTGCCCATCAAACGCGCCGGAAAAAGGGATTGGCGGTTTTCTGAATTTACCCGGCTTTCCAATCGGCGTCCACTGATTGCCGCTGGTCGGCACGGCATCGTTGTTCAGCTGGATATCCGCCGTCAGCGTGAAGAAGCTGTCGGCGTATGTCGTCCCGCCGTTGACCTGCTGCGCCAGATATGCCAGTTCCGCACCGTTGCTGATTTGGTAGGGATCAGACTCCGTACCAGTACCACCAGCAAACTTTTCCGCAATATTGCCGACCCACACATCCGTGCCATTCTCATCATTCAGCAGAGAGATGTCGTCCTCACCGTTATTCTCGTCCTCGGTGGGCTGCTCGTCCTTGTTCTCCTCGTCCTTGTTCTCCCCATCGGGGGCCTCGTCCTTCTTATCCTCATCGGGCTTGTTGGCGTCGTCGCCCTCACCCTCGCCGGGGTTCTTGTCCTCATCACCGGGGTTGGTAGGCTGTTCATCCCCGCCGTGCTCGGTGTCCTTGTTTTCGTCGTCCTTGCCCTCGTTGTCCCCGCTGGGGTTAGCGTCAGCCGGGTTCGCGTTGCCCTCGGCGATGGCCGTACCGCTGCCGCCCACCACCTCCGTGGCAAAGGCCGCGGGGGTCACCAGCGTCAGCGTGAGCACCAGGCTCATCAGCAGGCTCACCACGCGCCGGGACACGTTGCTTGTCCGTTTCTTCATGTAATTTGCTCCTCTCATTGTTGAACGTATCTATGTAAAAACTATTTAGTTACTGCTCTTTGGCATCACCACATACAATTTGCCTGTCTCCGGGTCTTCGTACACCGTGCCTTTCTGCTCGAAGCTACTGGAGGACTGGATGTCCTGCTCCATCTCCTCCGCGTTGTCCAGCTCCTGCATCTGCTCCCGCTGGAGGATCTCCACGCGGGTCTTGCTCAGATCCACGTTCCAGTTCAGTATGACCGCCGCCATCAGCCCGCAGGCGAACACCAGCATCACGTCCGACAGGTTCGCCAGCCCGGACATGGCGTCCACCTCCTCCGTCACCCGGCGGCGGGAGGAAAACTTACCCTTCAACATCGCTCGTGACCTCCTCCAAAACTGCCTCCATCAGCGTTTCCAGCGACACCATGTCGTCGTTGTACCACCGCTTGCGGATGTGGGAGATGACGCTGGCCACCGCCGCGCTGATGACGCCGGCGATGGTGGTGTCGAATGCCACGTTCATGGACTCCGACAGCGTCACCGTGTCGCCCTGTCCCAGCGCCACGATGCCGGGGCCGAGAGGTATCAGCGTACCCAGCAGGCCGAACATGGGGCCCAGCTTGGCGATCATGTCGGTGACGGAGGTGGTGCGGGCGTTCCGCGCCTCCTCCGTGGCCAGCAGGCGCTCCGCCAGCGCCGTCAGGGTGTCCTTGGGCAGCCCCCGGCTCTCCGCCAGCTCCAGCAGGGCCTTCTTCTGCCGCCGCAGCAGGCCGCTGTCTTCGATCAGCTCTGCAAGGCCGTCCGCGCCCGCCGTGTGTACGTCGCGCAGCAGCTGGGGCACATCGCACTTGTGCTTGCGGCGCTCCGCGATGTATTCCACCACGATGTCGCCGATCTGCCAAACCGCGCCGGCCATGAGGACCAGCAGGATGATGAGGCAGGGGATCATCAGCGCCTGGGCGATGGTATGCAGTATTTCACTCAAAGAAATCATGTGTGTTTGCTCCTATTCCTGTTTCTCGCCCCGCAGATGGGGCGTATTTTCCCCGTTACCTGCCCCGCAGGGACAGGTAACATATTTGCTTTTGTATGTGGTTTTGGTCTTGCCGTTCAACAAAGAGAGGAGGTGGGAGGGGCGGCTTTTCCCCTCCCACCCTTATGGAAAGCTGACAGTCTCCGTTCAGACTGTCTCGGCTTGACAAGGGTAACTCAGCAGGACACCTCCTGCTCGGCGGCTTCTGCCGCTTTCTCGACTTCGCGCTGACGGGCAGCGGCATCGCGAGCCTCTTTCTTTTCCTGCTCCAGTCGCTTTTTCTCTTTCAGCCGTGATTGCTGCGCCGCATGACTGGCTGCGGCCTTGGCGCGTTTCGCCTTCTTCTTGCGCTCGGATTCCTCGTAGAACAGCGGCTCCTGCACGGCTTTTTCCCGCTTGTAGCGTGCGGTGTCTTTCAACTTGGGCTCTTTCGCCGGTGGCCGCAGACGTGCCATCTCCAATACTGCGGCCCAACCGCCGAAGCGCTCCTCGATAAACGTGCCGCCGTCTATCTCGCAGGGACTGGGCGTGTGCCGCAGCAGTTCAGCACGATTGCCGACGTATTGCGCCAAATGCGCCAGCGGCGTATCCGCGTGCTTTTCGGCAAACTCCGCGTCCCGCGCTTCCAGCGCCGCCACGGTACGCTTGGCCACATTACGCTCAAACCAACTCTTGTAGTCAAATCTCTCGCGGGGATTCCTGTTGGACATAGACGTGATCCTCCCTTACAAAAAAACGCCGGTTTTCCAAAGAAAACCAGCAGTGATCCGGCAGAAATGAAAATGCGCTGACGAATCTCGCCAGCGCGCACTCCCGCCTATGCCGTCAGGGAGAGATCGCCCGCTGTCCAACACTGATCCTCCATCGTGCAATTCTTCTGCCCTAACGTCACGAAGGGCTTTTGCCCTTCTCGTACCTGAACCTACCTTCTCAGAGCGTTTGCTCCAATGGCTGCTATTCGCCACACGGCATTTCTGCCGCTTTGGTCCATTCCTTACGTCAACAGCGCCGTCCGCAGGGGGTATCACCCCGTTCCTTCAAAACTGCCGCCTGACGGTAATGATATACCGCCTTTACAGCGACAGCCACACGACTTCGCAAGACCTTTTATTCAGTTTTTGGCCTCGATTTCTTTCGCAAAGTAACATACTTTGCGAAAACGCGCGGGACGCCTTGTGCTGCAAGGCATTCCGGATTTATGCCAGAAAAAAGTCGAAAATCAGAACTCGTTGTTGACACGGAAAAACGGCTGGTATATACTGTTATTCGGTTGAAATTGGAAAGTTTTCGCAAAGTATGTTACTTTGCGAAAATTTTTGTGCCATTTTTTGGATAAAGGACGCCGAACGGCGTCCTTTTTTACGTTATTCCCTTGAGAAAGCCTATCCCCTCCACGGCTCTGCGCTTGTAGTCCATGGACGAGTGAACGTACAGCCGCAGGGTAGTGCGGACATCAGCGTGGCCCAGCAGCTCACTGACGCTTTTCACGTCCACCCCGCGCTCCACGCAGCGTGTGGCGTAGCTGTGCCGCAGGCAATGGAAATTCCGATACCGCACGCCGCAGCGCTCCAACAACACCTTGTAGCGGTACTGCATCGCCCGCGGGTCAGGGACGATCTCCCCGCCGGTCAGCAGGTAGCTGTCCGGCTGCTTTGTCTCTGGCTTCAGCATCCGCAGCATCTCTTTCGGAATGGGTATCCAGCGTTCGGAATTTTCCGTTTTCGGTGGCTGCACCGTCAGGCACGTCCCGCCGCCCGTCTGCGAGATACGCTCCACCGTCCGCTGGATGTGCAGCAGTCCCGCGCCGACGTCCACGTCCTGCCATTGCAGGCCGCACAGCTCTCCCAGCCGCAATCCGGTGTAGGCTGTCAGCAGCACGCCAAGTCCCGTCCTGTCCGGACGGCGCAGGATGACCTGTCCCATCTGCTTCAGTTCCGGCTCGGTGAACACCTCCACGGCCTTCTGCCGCACCTTCGGCAGCGTCACATCCTCGCCGTAGCCCACACCGGCCATACCTACGATCCGCAGCAGAAGGCCACCGATTTCTCGCACCAGCTTGGGCGAATAGTCCTCCTGTAATTGCTGAATGTAGTCGTTGATCTCCGCCGCCGTCAGTTCCGCTGCCACGCACTCGCCCAGCGCCGGCAGGATGTGGCATTGGATGTTGCGGCGGTAGCACGCCAGCGTGGAGGGCTTTACGCTCCCAACCATATCCTCTAAAAAGATAGCGGATAGCCGTTCCACCGTGGCGTCCCTGCGGACGTATTTCCTGCGTTCTCCCATTTTTTCAAGCACCTTTCCGTCCCCCATAGGTGCCCTGACTTCATGCAAAAAGCGCCGGCAAATGCCGACGCTTCTCTCGTGTAAACGGGCGCGAAGCCCCCGTTCATGCAACTCGGTTTCAGGCGTGTGCATTGTGACGCTTACCGGCGCGACCTGACTTATCTCCTGCCTCAGAGGAGCCTCACAGTGACCTGTTCGCGGGGACTTTGACCCACATTCCAACTTTCACCGAAACGCCGCAGCGTTTCAGACCGGTAAGCCTATTCACTTTTCGGGGGCTACGGGTGCTATTATGATGAAGACCCCGCCGTTTTGCAAGAGGGTATTTGTTTCGCGGAGCGATATATTTCCGAGGGATATTTTGTGTGTTCCTGCGAAGCCTTACGAGAACTGCGTTCTTGTCTGCGCTGCATTACGAGTTCTCATGCTTTCGCCGCGAAAGTTGAACGTTTATGTATTCCCGTTCTCCGCTACCCACGTCCGCACATAGTCCACGAACAGACGGGTGGAGTTGGAAAGTGCCTTCTTGTCCTTGACGCCGATGCCGATAGTACGGTAGAAATGCAGGGGCGCATGACAGACCTTGATGGGCGTGGGGCTGTGGCGCACCATCAGCTCCGGCAGCAGGCTGATGCCCAACCCCTCCGACACCATGGCGAGGATGGTCCGATCCTCCCGGGCGATGTACTTCACGTTGGGCCGAATGCCCATCTCGTCAAAGGCCGCCATGATCTCGTAGTCGTCGCCCTCCTCCAGCTGGATGAAGGGTTCCTCTGCCAGCGCAGACACGGGGAACGGGTCGCGATCGGCGTAGGGATGGTCACAGGGGACGATGACCTGCAATTCGTCCCGATGCAGGGCGTAGGTCTGCAAGCGCTTCACCGACGGCAGCCGCAGAAAGCCGCAGTCCACCGTGCCGTTGACGATCCAGTCCTCGATCTGGTCATAGAAATCGCCGGTAACTACTTCAAACTCGATGTTGGGATATACCTTCCCGAAGCTCTTGAGGATGCGGGGCAGCCACTGGGCGGATACGCTGGAGAAGGTGGCGATCTTCACAAGGCCGCTGTCCATGTCCTTCAGCCCCTCCACCGTCTGCATCAGGGAGTGGTGGGCGGCGCACAGCTTTTCGATCTTGGGCAGCACTGCCCGTCCGTCCGCCGTCAGCACCACGCCGCCGCGGTTGCGGCTCAACAGCTTCACGCCCAGCTCGTTTTCCAGCGAGTTGATGGCGTGGCTGATGCCGGACTGGGTGAAGTTCATGGCCTCCGCCGCCTTGGAGAAGCTGCCGCAAGAAACAGTTTTCAGAAAGACCTGATATTTGGAAATACTCATGACGCACCTCGTTTCGAGGAGCATTATACTATACAAGTCCTCATGTTTTCAAGAACAAAGATGCGCTTCACAAATCTTTTTCGACCTGCTATGATAAGGCCATGGTTCAGCCAACCATACTTTTTCTTTTCCATGAGGATTTACCTCAAAATAGCACCGGCAGCGTGTGGGTAACGCCGCCGGTGTTGTTTTTATTCATTCAGCTTTTCTTCCTCGTCGTGGACGAACATAATGAGGAAGCTGACGGTCAGCAGCCCGCAGGACAGCCAGATCGTCCCCGCGCCCCAATGGAGCGTGGCGATGCTGCCGACGCCCGCGCCCAGCGCGAACAGCAGCACCACGCCGAAATACGTCAGCGCCTTGTGGAGTATTTCCTTATCCCCCGTATGGAAGTAGGCGCACAGCGCCTCCGTTCCGCTGCGCATATTGCCGATGCACATGGTGCTGGCGTAGGCGTGGCCCCGCACCTTGCGGAAGGTCTGCACCTGCATGGCGCACACGAAGGACACCACGGCGTTGGCGGTGGTGTTCAGCGTTTCCGGCAGGAAGCCCACCGCCGCCAGCAGCACGATCTCCGCCAGAATGATGAGCTGTCGCCAGTGTACCTTCTCCATCCGCTTGAAGTGCCGGTGGACGCACTCCGCAATGTAGATACCCAGCAGGAACGCCAGCACGGGGACTAAGTATCGCAGCGCCTGTCCCCAGTCTCCCTCGAATAGATGCGTACTCAGCAGCACGATATTGCCAGTCTGGGCGTTGGCAAACACCTTGCCGCGGCAGCAGTAGGTATAGGCGTCCTGCAATCCTCCGGATAGGATGATGAAAAAGGCTGTCAGCATGGAATCGGACATCTGCCCGTGATGCTTTTGCAGGAAAGTCATGTGCGATGCCGCCTCACTTTGCCACCGGCGCGTCCAGCCAGTAGATGACGTAGCACTCCTGCATCTCGCCCATATAGAAGAAGATGTTTTCGCCCATCTCGATGTGCTCGCCGAAGGTCAGATCAGGCACGAACAGCCGTCCGCTGGTGCGCTTGGGCCCCTTGATGGTAAAGCCCTCCGCTGTGGGGTGCTGCCGCAGCTCGTTGGCCGCTTCCTCCAGTCCGGGGAAGTGCAGCGTCCGTTCCAGCTCTGCCAGCTGTGTCGCGCCGTTGATATAGACCAGGTGATTTTCGTCCTTGAACCAGTTGATACGCATGATACGTCCTCCTTGGTGGTGATGGGGATAGTATAGCATATCGTATGAAATTTGTCACGCGATCGAAAAGCGGCAGGTGCGCGGATTGCGTACCTGCCGTTTTTTGGGTATTCTGTTGCGCGGACGGCATAACTTTTTCGTAAATCAGCATCATTCAGGAAAGCATTTTTCGCCACCGGCTATGGTAAAACGATAGCATTTGCGGGGCGGGAAGTCAAGTATGGCATCGGTGTCAGGGCGAAAACAGTCGCTGGAGACCGAAACGGGAGGTATATCCGCCGAGCCTTTCCGCGATGATGGATGATAAAAAGGGTGTTCGCCGTCAAAAATCGCGTCAGGAGGAGTACGAAATGGCACGCAGAGGGGAGAACATCTATAAGCGCGGAGATGGCCGTTGGGAGGGCCGCTATATCCGCGGTCGGACGCCGGAGGGACGGGCGCAGTACGGCTATGTCTATGCCGCCACTTACAGCGCCTGTCGGGAAAAGCGGCGACAGTGCCTGCGGGAGCTGCCCCGTGAGATCACGCCAAGCAATAACATGACATTGCCGGAGGCTGTGGAGCTATTTTTCGTGGAACGGGAACAGAAACGGAAGCTGAAGGAGTCCACCGTCAGCCGGTATCGGTATGTGGTGCGGCAGTATATCCAGCCGCAGTTGGGAGCAGCGCCGCTATACACACTGACGGAGCAGCGGGTAGCGGATTTTTACCGGAAGCTCCAGGAGCAGGGCCTGTCGGCCAAAAGCACACGGGACGTTGGCGTATTGCTGCGGGCCATTCTGCGGATGGCGGCCAAGCGGGGGTGCTTCTGCACGGGCCTGAACGCCGAACTGCCGGCGTACAGGAAGCGGCAGGTGGAGATATTCACCGAGCCGGAGATCCTGCGGCTGGCGCATCATATCATGGACGAGCCGAATCTGACCGGTCTTGGCGTTCTACTGACGCTGAACAGCGGCCTTCGTCTGGGAGAGTTGTGTGCGCTGCGGTGGTCGGACATTGACATCCACGCGGGTTTTCTGCAGGTGGAATGGGAGGTGCAGCGACTCTATGAAAAAGGCCATACGAGGCTTGTCGTACAGCCGCCCAAGAGCGAGTCTTCTTGCCGCAGAATACCGCTGCCAACTGATATCCTGTCCCTGCTGGCAGCGCACAGACCCGAGAACGCGGGCAGTTTCTGCCTGCTGACAAGCTCCGGCGATCCGCTGGAACCGCGTACTATGCAGAACCGATATAGGTCGCTGTTGAAACGAGCGGGCGTCCCGTATCGAAATTTCCATGCCCTGCGGCACACCTACGCCACACGCTGCATTGAGCAGAATGTGGATGCCAAAAGCGTCAGCGAGATGCTGGGCCACAGCGACGTGCGGATCACGCTGCAAACCTATGTCCATGTCTCCCTGCGGCATAAGCAGCAGGCGGTGCAGAGCATCTGCTTCCTGCCCATCTGCGGAAACGCAGACCTTGCGCCGTCAGAAATCCCGTCAGGCAAAGAAAAAGCCGCCGTGCGGCAAGGCGCAGCGGTGCAGGTTTCCTAAATGATGCTGATTTACGAAGGATGCCGCTCCATCTGGCTGAGTTTATTATGCCCAGGAGGGACATAAAAATGCCACAGGTCAACGGGGATAACCTACTGCACCAGCAGATCGTCAAACGCACCATCGAGGCCCTGCAAGCGCAGGACGAGGCTTTTGCGATAGAATATGAAACCGCCAGCGACGCCGACCTCATCGCCTATGTGCGGCAATGTGTCGATGCGTCCTATACGCCCGCACCCTGCGAGGTAGTCGGTGGCGCATACATCGCCCAGCGCTTCGGTAACTGGTCTGCGGCGCTGAAGGCCGCAGAGCTGCCTTCACAGTACAAGCCGCCGCGGGAGCATCACTATCCCCGCTACGAGCAGGAGTACCAGCGGCAGGAGGTGCAGCTCTTGCAGGAACGAAAAGCGAAACGGCAGGCCAAGGCCGATCTCGTCGCTCAACGCAAGAACCGCGACAAGGCCCGCGCCGCCGCCAACACCACGAAGAAGAATGAGAAAAAATGACGGGTGTATCGACTGATACACCCGTCATTTTTCGTTGTCACTTAGTGAGCAGACCGCCCACCAACACAAAGTAGTCCGGCGCTTTGCCATCCCTGCCCCACAGCATGGGCAGGTGGAAGTAGTGCTGCAAACAGCCCTCCACATCGCCGCCCAGCGCCTCGATGGAGTAGCGCAGCAACTCCGGTCTGCCGCAGGGATGTCCCTGTATCTTTTCGCACGTCTCGCACTGGTCGCAGGTGCCCGCCAGCAGCATCTGACTCTCCGGCGTTTCCTGCTCCCACCGCTGGAGCAATTCACGATACAGACGCTTTTCCTGCTTCAGCGCCGCCACTGCCACGTCCAGAGGCTGCTCCGGCGTATCCGCCTGCAAGATGCGGGCATACAGCCGCAGTCCCGTGTAGCTCCGCCAGATGGTCATGGGGTCAAAATCGAAAGGCGGGCACGTCCAGCGGGTATTGTAGCTGCTGCACTGCTGGCAGAAGGGCAGGAACTTCTCCACATGGACAAAGTGCGTCACGAAATCCTCTGCACTTGTTTCCACCGTCATTTCACGGATATGGTATTGGAACAGCATCTCAGGCACCTCCTTGGCTCGATGCCGACAGTATAGCACACGGCATGATCTTTGTCATCTCGCGTCATGGGCAGCGGAGATCTGTTTTGTGGTCAGTTCTGTCGGATGCAGCAGCACCAGCGACTTGTGCTGCCCCTCTGCGTAGGCCAACGCTCTATCCTCCGCACTGCTTGTGGCCGGTATGTCCGTATCGTAGACGCACAGCACCACATCGGCGAGGTCGATGATCTTCTTGTAGGCTTGGAGCTGCGCGCCCGGTGCGCCAGCTTCGCACACAGCAGACAGGTAGGTGCAGGCGGTCAGCATATCGAAGTACCGTTCCCGCAAATAGGGCGCCCATTTTGTCGCCTGCTCCTCATGGGGCGTGTAGCAAATGAGCATCAGGTCATGGTCGGTCGTTGCCCGCAGACCGTTGACGATCTCAGCGGCGTACAATCCCACACCGCAGTCACAGGCCACAAGGAACTGCGACACACCATTCTGGCGCAGCACCATGATCTGCTGCGCCAGTTCCATCTTCATTTTGCCGCAGGACTCATCTTCTTCATCGAAGCCCCACGGAAAGCGCATAGGATGCTGCCCGATAATCGCACAGCGTATCGGTTTGTCCATTTCCATCGTTCACCTTGTCTGCAACAATATATCTTTGTCTTATTAGGAGAGCATTTGATTGTTTTAGATTATACTATTGCCACCATCTCGTGTCAAACGCTTTCTATTTCACACAGAAAGTGGCGTGGAGAAACAGTATAATTTACCCATACCACGAAAGGCAAGGGCATTCCGCATGAGTAAAACTGTTTCGTTCAAAAACAATGACCGCTTTATCCAAATCGGCATTGCCATCGTCACCCTCCGCAAGCTGCGTGGAATGTCGCAGGAAAAGCTGGCGGAGAAAGCTGGTATCAGCCGTTCACTTCTGAGCGTCATCGAAGCGCCCGGAACGGCACACAACTTCACGCTGGATGTGTTCTTTGATATTGCGGATGCACTGGAAGTTGATCCTGCCGATCTCATCAGCGCGTCTATGATCCCCGACAAGATGCTGAAAGGCCGGAAGTCTTAAACATGAAAAAAGCAGGGCAGAGGAAATTCCTCTGCCCTCTATTCATCTCCATACCACACCGGTCTTGCGGCTGCCTCAAAGCCGGTTCGGTGGGAGATCGCCACGCCGCCTGTGCCGGAGGCGCAATGCACCACCAACAGGCGGCCCAGCCAGTCGCGGCCTGCGGCGATGCCGACGTGTTCATCCTCCGGATAGAACAACAAATCCCCCGGCTGCACCTCGTCCCACTCTATGTCCACGCAGTTGGCGTGCTGTTCCATGGCTCCGCCGCCCTGCCCGATCACATACTCGCCGCCGCTGGCGTTGTAGAATGCCCAATCCACAAAGCCGGAACAGTCCAAACCGTAGGGCTGCTCCGTGCCGGTGGTGTCGCTGCCCTCGGCTGTGACCTCCGTCAGCTCGCCCCAGCGGTCGTCCCAGCCCAGCACCAACGATTTGCCGCCCCAAAAGTAGTCCACCTTGTCCACCAGCGCCAGTGCATAGGTGACAATCATGCGCCGCTCCATGGTAAGATCGTCCGGCAGGCGTTCCCACACCTCCATGGCTTCGCCGGTGGGTTCCATGGTGTGACTGTCCGCAAGGATACCTGCCGGTGACAGCGCTGCCGCAACCGCGATCACCGGCAACGCCAGCAGCAGGAACAGCACCACACCGCCGCCCGCTGCGGCTATCGCCTTGATACCGGCGCGGACAGTCTTGCCCACCGTCTGCGCCATCTGCTTCAAGCGCTGTCCCGCTTTGCGGGCGGCGGCTTTCGTCTGCTGGAGCATCTGCCGCTGGGCGGCGCGCTGGGTGTGCTGCTTTGCCCGCTGCTGGGCGGCGGTCATAGCAGCCGTTAGCGGTTTTTGCGCCGATTGGCGCGGCACTGCTGCAGTGTGCTGCGCCGCAGCGGTCTGCTCCGTTGACCGCCACATATCCCGTTGCCGCACCTGCGTCGCCGTTGTCTCCTGCCGCTGCCGCACCTTTTGGGTACGGTATTTGTGCAGGACGTACTTCCGCCGGAGCTGCTGCGTAGCGCGGAAGGTCAGACGGGCGGCGTCCGCCGCCCCCTGCTTCACCTGCTCCGTGGCAAACTCCACCGGCTGACGCTGGTGCTGGGTCTGCCGTTCCTGCTTCTGCTGGGCATAGTGCCGCTGCAAGATACGCACCGCCGTGCGGGGCATGGCGTTTTTCTGCCGTGTTTTCGGCTGTTCCATGGCGGCACGGGTCTTAACGTCACGCATTTTGCTCCCCCGGCTTGGTGGTCATCAGGCGGTACAGCTCCGTGTCGCGGGGCAGCTCGTTGATGAAAGGCACAAGACAAGAGCCCACCTTGATCAGCCCGTGGCCTGCCGGGGCGTCACTGACGTAATCCATCTGCGCGTCGCTGGCATCCAGCAGCTTGGCCAGCTCCGCACGGTCGGTGGGTGCCTGGTTCAGCAGTACCAAGAACTCGCTGTTGGCGAACATCAGCCGCGCCGTGTCGGACAGCAGACATTCCTCCACATTCTGCGTAATGCCGGTGAGGGTGGCGTAGTATTTACGGAACCGCTTCCAGCATTTGTAAAGAAATTCACTGGAATAGTTGTTGATGGCGCTCTTACCGCCAACGCCGGGGCTGGCGAAGAACAGATAGATCTCGTCAATGTAGACGTGGGTATACCTCCCCTGCTGTCGGTTGCGAATGACGCGGTTGAGGATGCTGTCCAGCATCACCAGCAGGCCGATGGGCTTGAGGTTTTCACCCAAGTCCTGAATGTCGTAGCAGATGATGCGGTTGCGGGTGTCGATATTGGTCTGGTGGGCGAACACGTTGAGGCTGCCGGTGGTGAACAGTTCCAACGCCAGCGCGATCTCATGGGCGACAGGCTCCTTCTGCCGCATGAGGTCGTCATAGAGGTCTTTCAGCGTGGGCGGGTCGCCCTCGTATTTACGGATGTACTTGCGGTAGATGTTGGCGGTGCAGCGGTCAATGATGGACTTCTCCTTTGCGCCGATCTCGCCCGCGCCCATGAGCTGTTCGCACAGGGACATGATAAACTCGCTTTTCAGCACCAGCGGATTGCGCCCGTCGCCATACTCCTTGGAGATGTCCAGTGCGTTGACATAGCTGCCGTTGGAGGCGGAGATGGTGATGACCTCGCCGCCCAGGGCGCGGATCAGAGGGCCATACTCCCGCTCGGGGTCTACCACAATAATATCGTGGTTGGTATTCAGCCCCACAAAGCCAATCTCCTGCTTGGCCATCATAGATTTGCCGCTGCCGGATACGCCCATATAAAGGCCGTGTCCGTTGAGCATCGCGTCGCGGTTGCAGATGATAAGGTTGCGGGACACGGCGTTGACGCCGTAGTACAGGCCGCCGGTGTCCATGATCTCCTGCGTCTTAAAGGGCAGCAGCACGGCGGTGCTCTCCGTGGTCAGCGTCCGCATAGCATCGATACGCCGCAGGCCGTAGGGCAGCACCGTGTTCAGCGCGTCCTCCTGCTGGTGCTTCATAGTGGCAAACTGGCAGCCGTGGGAGCGGCCAATGGCGGACAGAGCCTCCGTGTCCTGCTCCAACTGCTCCTCGCTGTCGGCAAGGTGAGTCAGCGTGACCAGCGCGTACATCATCCGTTGGTCGCGGGCGGTGAGGTCGTCTAAGAACTCCCGCGTCTCCTTCCGCATTTGCTCCAGATCATAGGGAATGTTGGCAGAGAAATTGTTGTGGTGGTTCTGCCGCTGCTGCCAGCGGGTAATGTCGCTCTCCACTGCCATGATGCGCCGGTGCATCTCCGATACAGCCTCATCGGTAGCCACCGGCACAATGTCGATGGACAGCATCATGTTCCGGGGGTAGTCCATCAGCTCGGTGATCATAGTGTCCTTGATAAAGCTGGCGTACTCCCGCAGGAACAGGGTGCGGCCCACGCGCTCGTCCACGGCGTAGTGATCGGGGAAGAATTGCAGCGTTTCCGGCGCGATGGCGTCGCGGAAGTCGTGGCCGCGCCGCTGGGCGGTTTGCAGGTCGAAGGCGAAGGCCGATTCCTGCCCCACGCGGAAGAAGTCATGGAACAGGCGCAGACGCTCGTTGAGGGTGATTTCCCGTATGCCGGAATCCATACGACCGAGGCCAGCGGTCAGGTCAGTTCCCACGCGGGCGAAGAAGGTGCGAGCCTCCTCGATACTGTGCTTGGCAACGGACACGGTGATGTACTTCTCCTGCACCAGATTGTTGCTGCCGCTGGCCTTATCCAGCAGAATGTCGTTGTACTCGCGGCGCATATAGTCGCGGCCATCCTGCCGGTAGGCCATCAGGAGATTCCTACTGAACTCCTGCCGGTTGAGTTGGCGGTTCACCAGTGTCAGCTTTATGCCCGCGTCGATAGGCAGGCTGTTGAGAACGCCGCAGTAGCCCAGAAACAGCTCCATTTGCTTTTCCGGCGAGGCTACGGCGTAATTGACATCAAAAAAGCGCCAGGTCTTGGAAAACCTGCCGCTTACCTGAAAGATACCGTCTTTATAGATGCGCTTGATGGGGATGGACTGTTGCACGCTGCGTGGGATGCGAAAGGCGTCCCGCTCCGTGCTGCGGCCCTTGAATAGTTTTCTCACTTCTTGTCCTCCTTCTCCCAAAGGTCGTATAGGTAATTCTCGCTGTGCCACAGCCGCCGACCGGCCAGCAGGAAATTGGTCTTGCACCATGCCCACAGGAATTGCTCCAGCGTCAGGCCGTTGTAGTGGAAGAAGCCAGCCGCCGCCATAGGTGCAGCACCCACGATGCACAGCCAGCCCAGCGTCTCGCGGTCTAACACGCCCCGCAGGGCGAAGTACAGCCCCACCGCCGTACCAACCGCCAGCAGCGAACAAATAAGCTGCCGCGCTGTCAGGCCAAAGTAGACAGTCTCCTTGTAGCTGCGTATTTCTTTGTTGATTTTGATTTCCATGTGTTTCCTCCTTTTGGGCAAAAGAAAAGCACCGGAAACCGGTGCTTTTCTTCGTTGTTACCTTAATGAGTAAGATGTTGTCAGAGTGCAAACTCATATAAAAGGAATTTCCTCGGTATTCCGATGTCCACATATGTGATTTCGACAGTATCTACATAGGCAAATCCAAACGACATATACATTTTCTGTGGAATATCATTTCCCTCTATGCAGTCAAGGCGAATGGATTTCAGCCCTCTTTCTCTTGCGGTATCGATTGCGTGCTGCACCAATTGCTTGGAATACCCGCGACCGCCATATTCGGGAAGCACTCGCAGAGCATGGAGAACGACCATCTCTTTGTCTTCCGCATCTGTCAGCCATCGAACTGTGTGGTAAGCCTCGTCGCAGTCATGATTCATGATATACGCGGCAACGATTTGGCCATCTTCTATGCCGATAAACTGATCCTTCTCTGCAATCGCATTTTTGACCATTTCGTCCGAGGGAAAGCCTCCCTTATCGCCTTCCGGCAGAAAGTCCTTTTCTCCCAGAACCTCACACATACGGTCATAAAACTGCCGTAGTTCCCAAAAATCTTTTTCCTCCGCACATCTGATTAACACGATGACAAGCCCTTTCGTATATCAATTTGCTTTTCTCTAATTGTACTACTCAGCAGAATCGTTTGCAACCCAAAGATACGGTGCCTTTCCTGCTAATACCAAGGCAGAAATTAGCAAGAAAGTATAGGGCGATATTTTCTCACATCCCAAACATCTCCCGCACCACACGGTCGGCGCCCTTGACCAATCCTACCAGCACCAGCATATTGAAGATCACCTCGCCCAGATAGCCCCACACCTGCGTGACTACCGAGCCGCCGCCCAGCACTACCGTGTCGCTGGCGGCGAAGGCCGAGAACACGATGCAGGCCAGCACGATCACCGCGCCCTCCAGACACACACCCATATAGCTTTTGAGAAAGGCACGTCCCATCTGGGACGTGCCTTCTCCCGCAAAGGACGCCAGCGCCACCGGCGACAACGCGGCGTACAGGTACAGCTTAAAGAATCGACCATACACGGTGAGGATCATCAGAAACGCCAGTACCGTGATAAGCAGGCAACCCAGCAGCGTTACCAGCCACAGGGGGATACTGGCGAGGAAGCCCACATCCTCGATAGCAGTCGCTATCTCCGCAGGCAGCGACACAGCCGCTCCATCGATGCCGCCCACGCTGCCGGCAGCGGCGGAGATGATACCGGCGCAGACCGCGAAAATGTCCACCATCAGGTCGATGCCGTAGGTGACAGCCAGCTTTGCCATGACGAAGTAGATAAAGTGCCGCAGGACGTGTTCAGGCCGCTGGAAGTCCCGGAAGCTGGCACTGCTGCGAAAGATGCCGATGGCAAGAAACAGCACCAGCAGACCGTAACCAATGCCCTGCATGGCTCCGTTGACGGTCTGGATCGTCTGCCAGATGGTGCCGCCCTTAAATGCCTGGGGCGATTGGGTTAGCAGCGACCACATCTCCGTCAACTTGTCGTTCCATACGCCAAAGGCATAGTTAAGGTTGTCAATGATCCAGTTGTTGTCCATAGCTTACACCGCGCCGATCAGCGTCAAGATCTCCTTGGCGAAGGTAATAAGCAAGCCACCAAACAGACACAGCAGGCCCTGCGTCCGCTGGCTGGCGTCGTGGCTCTGGATGCTCATGCCCACCTGCACGATACCCCAGCCGAGAATGATGATGCCAATGGCCTTGATAATGGAGAAAATAAAATCAGACAGATTGTTGACGATGGTCAGCGGATCACCGCCGGTGGCGTAGACCGGCACAAGGCAGCAGAGAGTGAGTCCTACGCCTGCACACACGGCTCTTGCAATGGTGTTAGGTTTCTTCATTTTCATATTCGTCCTCCAAAAATGTATAGTCGTCCAATGTGCGAAATTCATAAGGCAGGTCGGGCAGCGTGTAGTCCGGCACAGGCGGGTTATGGCTGTAAGGCTTCGCCCGACCGTCCGCCGTGCGGCGCACATTGGGGTGCTTCTTGATGTCGTACTTTTTATCCCGCACCGGCTTTTCGCCGCGAATGAACAGCAGCGCATCATTGGTGGGCAGCATCCGTATTTCGTCAGGGGTCATCAGGTCACGCCCGGTCTGCTGATAATTGACGGAGCTTGACCCGCTGCGTCCCTTCGTCTGTCCGCGTGTGCGGGTATGTACCGTTTCCTTTCCCAGCAGCTTCGACACAAATTCCAGTGATGTAGGCTCGTTGCCGCCGCCGAGAAACAGGAGGGTATCACAGTTGCCGATGATACCCTCCCACTCGTCCCTATACAGTGCCTTTATGCTCTGAATATTCTGCACGATGATGTTGATGCCGATATTATAGCTGCGGCAGGTAGCCAACACCTTGGGATAGCTGTCCGGCTGGGCAACGTTGGCCCACTCGTCCTGTATCACGCGGACAGGCACGGGCAGCCGCCCGTTATACCGCTCGTCCGCCCGCAGATAGAGCTGTTGAAAGCACTGGGTCAGCAGCATACTGACCAGATAGTTCATGCTGCCGTCGTTGACGGGAATAACGCAAAAGATCGCGCGCTTACGCTCACCCATCGAAGCAAAATCCATCTCATCGCTCTGCATCATGGCGGCATACTGCGGAAAGATAAACGCTGCCAGACGCACCGATGCCGTCACAAGAATGCTTTTTGCGGTCTTGCCCGCCGCCTGCTTGTAAACCTTATATTCCCGCACGGCGATATGTGACGGGTCGCGCTCCTCCAAAGTTTGGAACAGCAGATCCAGTGGACTTTGGTACTGTTCGTCCTCCTCCATGACTCGCGCACATTCCAGCATGAACATCAGCATTTCAAAATTCTGTTCCTCCACAGGTGCCTCATAGAGCAGATATAGCATCAGCGCAGAGTCCAGCGCGATCTCCGCCTTCTCCCAAAACGGATCGTTGGATGCACCCTTGGGCGGTGTGGTGTTTTTCACCAGATTGTCCATGAGCTTCAGCACATCCGGGTCGTCCCGAATGTAGGTGAAGGGGTTATAGCCGTCCGATTGCCGGGGGTGGATGAGGTCAAATACCTTAATGTCGTATCCCTCGTCCTTCAGAAGATACCCGGTACTGCGAAGCATCTCTCCCTTTGGGTCAACGATCAGATAGGAGCAGTTGACGCTCATAATGCCGGGTTTGCAGAAAAATCGCGTCTTGCCGGAGCCGCTGCCGCCCACCACAAGGATATTGAGGTTGCGCCGATGCTTGTAGCCATCCAGTCCAATGGAAACGCGCTTTGTGAGGATGACATTTTTCCCGTTTTGGTCTGCATACCGCTTGTTTAGTTCGCGGGCATTGCCCCATTTGGCTGAGCCGTATTCCTCGCCAGGGCGGCGGTTTTCATGATCAGCGTAGTATAAAAGAACACCGCCGCCGTAGAGCAGCAGAAACACCAGCAAAAAACGCGATGTATACGCTGTCCATCGCAGCAGATCGGGACGCCTCACTATAGTGCTGATACGCTCCAAGAGTGCAAAAATATTCTCTCCGGGGATATAGACGCTGGCGGTCACCATTGCGAAGTATACAACCGGAAGGCAGAGAATTGCCCACACAATGGGATGTATTTTCTTCATGGCAACGCCCTCTCGCAGTACACCACAAAGCGCTGCCGCCCACCCGAAGCGTAGGGATGACATGTCAGCAGCGTCAGCAGATCGCGTCCTTGCTGGATTTTGATCTTATCCACCTCGTGCGGCTGGATGATTTGAATGTCGGCCACTGTGTAAGTCAGCATTTCCCATAGATTCGTCAGCGTAACAGTATCGCCCGCCTGCAAGCGGTCGATATGCCGAAAGTAATCCGCGCCTTTCCAGCCCCGGTGGCCGGCGATGACACAGTTGGTGTTGTCGCCGCCGATGGGTGCGGAGGTATTACCCAGCACTGCCGCGCCTGCGGCAAGGTGAGCGTCGGATGCACCCAGATAGACAGGCATAGTCAGCTCCATAGCGGGTATCTCCAGCACACCGATGATTTCATCGTCAATGCCATAGGCGGCCAGATTGACGGCGGGTTCCTCGCAAGCTTTGAGGTCAACAAGGCCGGATTGTTTTTCAGTGTAGATACGCTGATTGTAGGCTTGTAGCTCTGCCAGCAGTTCAGGGTACTGCTGCTCCGGCTCGTCACGGTCAGCCAGGAACTCCTGCACAGCAGTTGCGGCGCTGCTTTGGAGTCTGTTCCCCGTGAACACCGGCCACAGCATCACACAAATGCCCGCCACGGCCAGCAGTGCCGCCAGTACAAGGGATGTCTTACGCATGGCGCACCCTCCTTACCAAAAAGTAAGCACCACCGATTACCGCCATCGCGCCAAGGCCGACACCCAAGCCGGTGAGGTAATGCTGCGTCCACGAGGATGCCACAGGTTTTTCTGCGGCGGCAGGTGCTTCCTGCTCCGGCACATAAGGCACCCGCTGGCCTCGCACCAGCAGTCGGTGGGTATTGACCCCGAACGGCGTGCAGGTCACCAACGTTACATAGTCCTTGCCATCCTCAATTTGCAGCAGGCTCGTGTCTGTGGGCAGTACCGTGTGGATGGCGTCTACCTTGTATGCCAGCGTATCACCCAGCACATGGATGTAAAATGTATCGCCCTCTGTAAGCTGGTCAATGTCCGAAAACAGCTTGGAGCTCGCCATGCCGCTGTGGGCCGACAACACAGCATGGGTGCTGCTGCCGCCTACCGGCAGAGATGTGCCGACCACATGGCCAACCGACTTTTCCAGCGTGTCCGCGTCCGTGCCGTGCTGCACCGGCAGATATACGTTGATTTTGGGGATGTCTACATAGGCCATGGCGCCGCCCACCGTGAGCTGCTGGGCATAGGCCAAGGGAGGGGCGGATGCCCCTCCCTCTGCAATGGCTGCGCCGGACAGCATGGCGTTGTACTGCTGCGCTGCTTGCCGCTGTTGCTCTAATTCGTCAGCGTTGCTGTCCTCGATGGCGGCGGTGTAGGCGGTCTCAATGTCAGAGTGGTATTTACTGTTGATGATCGTGCTGACCAATGGATAGGCCAGCAAAACTCCCGCCACAGCAAACAGCACGAAAGAAATAAGTATCCATTTATGTCTCAAAAAATACCTCCCCTTCAATTTTGATTTTTCTTATAGCTACTACGTTCGGGCATAAAACAGTCCGACTGCAATTTTGCAGTCGGACTGTTCATGATTATTCAGTTGTCTTTTTCAAGCAGCCAATCCACAAGATTTTTCACGCGGATGCCGTTGTAATTGCCAACTGTCAGATGGTCGGCAGTCAGGATGATCTTTTCGTAATTGTCGCGGATCAGTGTCAGTGGACGCATTTCACGTTCGAAGGTCTCCTGCGCCGTCATATCCGCCGTTACCTGATAATAGGTGTACTCACCCTGCTTTTCTGCAACAAAATCGACCTCCGTGTTGCCCAGCTTACCGATCATCACCTTATAGCCCCGGCGCAGCAGTTCAAAATAGACCACGTTTTCAAGAGAAAAACCGAGGTCATAATTTCTGCGCGGCAGAATGTGATTTCGCAAACCGAGATCTACGACATAGAACTTCTTGTTGATCTTCAGAAGCTGCTTGCCCACAATGTCAAAGCGCTCTGCGGGATAGAAGATAAAGGACTCTGTCAGGGCATCCACATAATCATCCACCGTATTGGGCGACACCTTTCTGCCGGAAGAAATCAGATAGTCTGTGATGCTACGAACAGAAACCGGGCTGCCCACCACGCTGGCGAGGTACTTTGCAATGGATTTCAGCAGCGCAATATCTGTTACCTTCCGCTTGGATGGCTCACTCTCCTTGCGGGCTTGCCGGTCTTCGATGTCCTTCACAATGACCGTGTTGTAGATGCCCTCTAAGTAGGTCTCCACTTTTTCCGTGGTGCGATCCATCCTGGCAACATAGGGCAGTCCGCCGCATTGCAGGTACTCCGCAAAACCGCGGTCAGCGTCCAACTCTGTAATCGTCAAGAACTCTTTCAGCGAAAGCGGGAGCATCTTAATCTCCACATAGCGGCCTGTCAAAAGCGTTGCAAGATCGCCTGAGAGCATATACGCATTGGAGCCTGTGATGTAGATGTCCACATCTGGTTTGACATACAGACTGTCCACGACCTTTTCAAAGTCCGCAACCTTCTGGATCTCGTCCAGGAAGATGTAGGTCGTTCTCCCGGCCACCAAGCGTTCTTTCAGATAGACGTACAGCTTTTTGTAGTCCAGCAGTTCCTCGTATTCCAGTTCCTCGAAGTTCACCGATACGATCTGCGCGTCTGTGACGCCGTTTACCCTCAGCCAATCCTGATACTGCGCCAGCAGCGTGGACTTTCCGCAGCGGCGAATGCCGGTCACAACTTTGATGACCTGCTCGTCCTTCCAGCCGACCAGCTCAGCAAGATATTCTTTTCGTTCTACCAAGGGAGCCACCTCCTAAAAAGAAGTATTCTCATTATAGAACGAAATATGCCATCCGTCAACTAAATATTCCGAAACTGGAATAAATTTTCTTATTCATAAAAATTTATTCCGAAAATGCGCTTTCGTTTTTCTGCTTCACTGCTCGTTCTTGTGCTTACGGCTGCGGATCACGATGAAAGCCGCCGCGCCCAACAGCACCACGCCGCCGATAGTGAACATCCACGTGCCGTAGCCGCCTGTCTTGGGCAGATTGAAGCCGGGATTATTGACCACAGTCAGCGGCACAATGGCGTTGCCGTCGCTCATGGTGACATCCTTGCCGTTGACGGTGGCGGAGGCGGTCAGCAGCTTGGTGCCGCACTTCTCGCACTGACCGTTCTCAGCGGTCTTGATAGCGATTTTGACCGCTTCCTTCAGCAGCACATAGCCCTTGTCGGTGGCAATTTCGGTCAGGCTATACGCATCGTCCTCCAGACCCTTGACCACGATGTGACCGCTGCTATTGGGAACGAAAGTGGTAGCGTCAGCTTTCTTTTCGGCAAAGCCCTTGGCGTAGTACACGCCACTCTTCAGGTCTGCGATGATGTAGCAATCGTCAATATCGTTGTGCAGACGGAACTTCACGTTCCGCAGGTTGCCGCCGTTGTCAGAAAACTGCTTGAGAACGTCAATGCCGTAGGTGTACACATGGCAGCAGTCCTTGAGGGTGTCAAAGTAAGTGGTGTTGGTGCGCTTCCAAGTCAGCACGACCTCGTTGGGATTGTCGGTATCGCCCATCTTGGCATCGGCGGTCAGGGTAGCGGCGTAGGTGATCCGCATAGTGCAGTCGGAGTACCCGCGCTTTACGCTGTCGGTATACACGGTGGCCGCCTCGTTGATCTCGCTCAGACCGGTCTCTGTCATGCGGATGGTCATGGTGTTGGCGGTATCATCGTAACCTACAGTGAATTTGCCGGAGCTTTCATCCCAAGTGGCGATCTTATCAGTGCAGCCAGCGTCCTTGAAGAACTCGATAACCACGTCGGTTTTGTTGTACTTGATACCCTTGCTCAGAGTATCCACATAGGTGTATTCACTCAGGGAAGAAGCCTTGGAGGTGATGGTGGGCAGTGTGCTGATGACCTGGTAGTCCACGGTGTCGCCCACGGAGACGGTAGCGATATGCTCAAAGCCATCGGTGATATCGGTCAGGCTGCCGGTATTCTTGCCGGTGGAGTTCTTTGCTTCACGCACGGTCTTATCCAGCGTAGGGTTGCCGGTCTGGTTCTTGGGGTAAACGGTCACATCGTAGTTCCATGCTGTGCCGTCGATGGTGGTCATGGGGAGACTTACGAAAAAGGGATTGCAGGTGCTGGTCACGTTTTCGGGGACACGAGTTTCTACAATCAGATACAGGCCCTGCTCCAGCTGGTCAGCAGAGGTGTGACCAGTAGCGTCCGTTTCGGTCATAGCCACGCCGCCGTTCTTGACAGCGGCCTCCAGCTCATTCTTCACGGTGGTGGCATTGGCAGTCAGCGCAGCGGACAGCTTATTATTCAGCATATCGCTGGTGAAGTAGTTGACGCCGCCCTCGGTCTTGTATGCTTCTGCGCCGGTCAGGCCGATGGCAGACAGCACGGCGGAGCTGTGATCACTGTTGTCGAAGCCATACAGCACACCCACCTGACGCTGGCCCTCCACGGCCTCATTATTCATGGTGATATCGGCAATGCGGAGGTAGGTAAACTCCACGCCCTGAATGGCGTACTTGCTCAGCTTGTCGATAACCGCGTCGTCACGCAGGCCGGCGGAAACGTAGGACTCGGCATCCCACGCACCGTCGTTGCTGGCCTTGGTGATGTCGTACTTGTAGATGCTCAGGGATGCTTTCTTGCCGGGGTCGATGGTAGGTTCTGCGAACGCTGTGGTGATGAGGCTCAGAGCCATGATAGCGGCCATGAGCATGGCCAATACGCGATGGATCTTTTTCATTTGGTTTTCTCCTTGTTCATAATTTTCGAGTTGAGTTTTTCACTTTTTACGGGTATACTGGTAGTATCAATACGAAGGAGGTGCTTGCAGATGGTCTATACCGTGGAGCAAATCGCGCAGCGTATTTTGCCTGTTGCACAGAAATATGGTCTGAAGGCGGTTTATCTGTTCGGTTCCTATGCCCGTGGCACGGCGACCGAATCCAGTGACATAGACCTTTTGATCGACACCTCGGGGACAAACATCAAGAGTCTCCTCTCGCTTTCCGCTGTGTACTGCGACTTGGAAGATGCGCTCCAAAAAAGCATTGACCTGATTACGGTAAGCTCGCTGGAGCAGCGGCCTCAAATGGAAAACGATGTTCGCTTCCGTGATACGGTGCTGAAAGAAAGGGTGAATCTCTATGTTGCCGCCTGATGCCCAGCGATTGGCGCATATCCGCGATTACTGCCTTGAAATTCAAAAGACGATAGACCGCTACGGGAAGTCCTTTGAGACATTTGACAATGACCCCGATTATCAACGTTCGGTATCGTTCTGTATTTTGCAGATTGGAGAGCTGAGTGGAAAACTCTCCGCCGAATACCGGCTTGAAACAGCAAAACACATCCAATGGGGGTCCATCAAGGCCATGCGTAATCTTGTGGCGCATAACTACGGTAGCATGAGCCGTGAGATCATCTGGGAAACCGCCGTAGCGGACATCCCCGTTTTGTGCGAGTTCTGTGAACAGCAGCTACAAGCCTTTCAGAATTAAACCATCAGCCTGCCGTTTTGCGGCGGGCTGATTTTTTGCAAAAATAAACACCCGCAAATGCTGCGAGTGCCGCAAACAGGAAATAGGTTGTAAATCCCGTGCCGCCCGTGAAGGGCAGGGCAAATCCTGCATTGTTGCAGGCGGTGATGGTGACATCACGGTTGCTGCTTTCCAATGCTCCCGTGAACAGCGGCTCTGTCAGCAGCGTGTAGCCTGCTGGGGCCTTGGTCTCCGTCACACGGTACTGTGCACCGGTTTTGAGGTCGCTCCACTTGGCAATGCCGGTTTTGTCAGTGGTCACTCTGCCCACCTCCGTCCACGTCTGACCGTCTGCGGAAGTTTCCAGCAGCAGCTCCGCACCAGCGAGAGGTGCGCCCGTCGCATCTACCTTGCAGACGCTGACGCTGCTTTTTTCTTCTACGATGTTTACCTTGAAATGAATATACGCCCACACGGGGTCGGGCAGTGAGGTCAGCGCCGCACACGCCTGGTAGCCGCTGCCGTTGCTGGGCTCCAGCAGCACAGCCTCCGTACCCTCCACATCCAGTGCGTAGCCGTAGCCGCTGCTGATATAACCGTTCAGCTTCGCTGCGGCGTCCTTTGTGGCCGTCACGGTCAGCACATTTCGCCGTCGGCTGACGCTCACACCGCTGATGTCGGTGTCGAAGTAATACTGCGACAGCACACCATTGGTATCGGTGGCTGTACCCACATACTGACTGCCGTCCCATGTCAGCGTAATGGCATTGGCGTCCGAAAGCTGGTTACGGTACTTCACCGCGAAGCTGGGGATCTTGCCGTGGTTCATAATACGGTCAATGATGATGTTGTACGCCACCGCCACGTCGTCGCCCGCATAGTGGAACAGGTTGGCGCAGGTGGTGTCGTACAGCGCGTAGGGATACACCGGGCTGCGGTAGCCGCACACGAACTCCCACACCACCGCCTGCGTCGCCAGCTGCGCGCAGTCCGGGTGCATATTGAAGCCGTAATTGCCGCCGTAGCCGTAGGCCATGGCCAGCGTCACGGCATACCGCTGATTCCACGTCAGGTCGCTCCATGACGTGGAGGAATACTGCAAAT